>Ga0255210_1000048_pt1 | contig 71430 bp, 68 predicted proteins | sample Miss_Yuk_RepA_8d_FD_188422 | JGI IMG/M metagenome (GOLD analysis project Ga0255210, IMG submission 188422) | Freshwater microbial communities from Mississippi River, Louisiana, United States - Miss_Yuk_RepA_8d | ecosystem: Environmental > Aquatic > Freshwater > River | place: USA: Louisiana...
CGCCATGACTTCCCCTTTCCGATCAGATTGAACTTCCGCAAGTCAATCTTGGTACCTCGATACCGTTTCAGGACTGGGGAAGTCCCTTCGTATTCGTTCGAGCGGACCCCCACCGGCACAGCCGCTTGGCCCTTCCCGGGCCAGTCTTGGTATTGTCCCATCCAGGGCCAAGCGGCTGCGCCGCCGGGGGCAGCTCAACTCGGACGTTATAAAAAATCGGCATCACCGCAGCCAACACAAATGCGGCAAATCAAACCCAATGAAACCCAAGAGGGAGCTATGTACTTTCGTCTTTCCGCAGCCGTCATCACCCTGCTGTGCACCGGCTGTGCATCCATCACCAACGACTCGTCTCACCCCGTCAAGCTTGAAACCAAGACCAGTGCGGGCGAGGTGGTCGTGGGTGCAGACTGCAAACTGACCAATGACTATGGCTCCACGTCCATGAAGTCGGGCGATACCGTGCAGGTTCGTCGCTCGAGCAAGGACCTGGACATCATCTGCAAGCACCCGTCGAACCCCGACGCCAATGCGCGCGCCATCTCCCGGGCGAATGCGGGCATGTGGGGCAACGTCATCATCGGCGGCGGCATCGGGGCCATCATCGACCACAACAAGGGCACCGCGTACACCTATCCGACCTGGATGCAGCTCGTCTTTGGAAAGACCATGATCTTCGATCGCAGCGCGGAGAAGGAAGGCCTGCCGGCGGTCGGGACCGAACCGGCCGCAACGAGGTAAGCCGGAGCCCGCCTTGTCCATCGAGCTGCCCAAGGACGTGCGTGCGCAGGCCGTGGCGTCGATCGAGCGCTACTTCCGCGAGCACATGGACGAGCCCATCGGCAACATCGCCGCGGGCGGGCTGCTGGGCTACTTCCTGGAGGAGATCGGTCCGCTGGTCTACAACCAGGTGGTGGCCGACGAGCAAACGCGGCTGCAGGCCCGGGTGGCCGAGCTGGACCAGGAGGTGCACGAAGAGCCCTTCGGCTACTGGAAAAGATCTGAACGGCCGGGGCGTCTCATCCTGCTCGTCTTCGGATCCCTCAGGAGATGTGCATGAGCCTGCGTGTGGCGTCCTCGCTCGACGCACTGGGAATCGCCTCGGTTCAGGTGGCGGCGTGGCAGGCGGCCTACCGTGGGCTGATGGACCCGTCGCTGCTGGATTCGCTCTCGGCCGCGGCCAAGGTGAGGGCCTGGGAGGGTTTCATCGCTGCGCCCGACCAGCAGGTGTGGGTCTTCGAGGACGACGGCCGGGTCACCGCTTACGCCCACGCCGGCCCGTCGCGTGACGAGCCGGGCTCGGCGCTGGGCGAGGTCTCGTCCGTGTACGTGGCGCCGTCCCATTGGCGAAGAGGGCAGGGAACGGCGCTGCTCCGCACGGCAGAGGCCGCGCTGGCCGCGCGCGGCTGCGAGGCGCTGACGCTGTGGGTGCTCGAAGCCAACGACCGCGCCCGCAGCTTCTACGAGGCGCTCGGCTACGCGCCCGACGGGGCGGCCAAGCGTCACCCGAAGTCGGGCCTGGTCGAGATCCGCTACCGGCGGGCGCTGCGGCCTGGCCGGCCACCCGCGCCGCCACCCGGCGCAACCTGACGGCATGAAACACACCGGCACGCTCCGCATCTGGCACGACGACCGCGGCTTCGGCTTCATCACGCCGAGCCAGGGCGGCGTGGACATCTTTGTCCACATCAAGGCCTTCCCTGCGGGCGCAGGCCGGCCCCAAGTGGGCCAGCGCTTGTCGTTCGACGTGGAGGCCGGCCCGAAGGGCAAGCCCCGCGCCGTCAACATCGCGCTGCCGCAGGCATCCCGCCCGGCGCGGCCCCTGACGTCACGGCAGGCTCGCGCGCCATGGGGCACGGCCACGCTGGCCGTGCTGCCGGCCTTCATCGCGGTGTTCCTGGCGGTGGCCGCGCTCTGGCGGCCGCCGGCCTGGGTGGCCGGTCTGTACCTCGGGGCCAGTGCGCTCACCTTCCTGGCCTACGCGGCTGACAAGGCGGCCGCCCGGGGCGGCGGCTGGCGCACCGCCGAGCAGACGCTGCACCTGCTGGCGCTGCTGGGCGGCTGGCCCGGCGCCCTGCTGGCGCAGCAGTTCCTGCGGCACAAGTCGGCCAAGGCCACCTTCCGCCAGACCTTCTGGGGCACCGTGCTGCTGAACGTGGCAGGCTTCGTGCTCGTCTGCTCGCCGATCGGCCAGGCCTGGTGGCGGGCGGCGTGACGGCGGGCGCGAAGGTGGGCGCTGCGCCAGTGCGACGCGTGTTTCTTGCTGCGGCCATGCCTTCGCCGCAGCGCGCCAGCTTCAGACTGCTCGGCGCCACCACGCCATCCCAGCCACCCCATCGGAGCCCCTCTTGACCATCGAACTGCCCAAGGACGTGCGCGCCCAGGCCGTGGCGTCGATCGAGCGCTACTTCCGCGAGCACATGGACGAGCCCATCGGCAACATCGCCGCGGGCGGGCTGCTGGGCTACTTTCTGGAGGAGATCGGTCCGCTGGTCTACAACCAGGCGGTGGCCGACGTGCAGGAGCGGCTGCAGGCCCGGGTGGCCGAGCTGGACCTGGAGGTGCACGAGGAGCCCTTCGGCTACTGGAAGAAGTTCGAGCGGCCGGGCAAGGCGCGGCGCTAGCGTGCTGCGGGGCCGGCCTCGTCCACCCCACGTGTGGGCAGGCGGCCCGCCTGGGTGGGGCACCGGGCCTGGTCTATCCTGCAAGCCGGCGCCCGGGCCGCTCCGGCCGCGGCGCCCGCCCCTGTCCCCTACGCCGATCTGCCCATGCCCCGCAAATCCATCGTCGCCCCGGTCATCCTCATCGTGCTGGGCACGCTGTTCCTGGGGTCCAACCTGGGCTGGCTGCCCCGGCTGGGCCCGCTGTTCGCCACCTGGTGGCCGCTGCTGCTGGTGCTGGTGGGCGTGTCGATGCTGCTGCGGCGGCTGTGAGGAGAACCGCCATGCGCACCACCCCCCTGCTGCTGGTCGTCGGCGCCCTGGCCGCCGGCCTGGCGGCCTGCTCGTCGCAGCAGCTCTACAGCGCCGGCCAGGCCTGGCAGCGCACCGAGTGCCACAAGCTCAACGACGCGCAGGAGCGCAACCGCTGCCTGGCCAGCAGCGCCACCTCGTACGAGCAGTACCAGCGCGAGTCCAAGGCGGCCACGTCCAGGCCCGAGGCCCGCTAGGCCCGGCAGGATCCCGGGCCCGCCACCGCCTGCGCCGGCCGCCGCCATGCCCCTGCTCACGCCACCGCTGCACGCGGTCTGCTTCGACTGGGGCGGCACGCTGATGGGCGAGGACGGCCCGCCCGGGCTGCCGATGGCCGACTGGCCCCGCCTCACCGTGGTGGACGGCGCACTGGCCTGCCTGCAGGCCCTGCACGGCCGCGTGCCGCTGGCCGTGGCCACCAATGCCGCGGTGTCGCGCCGGCCGCAGATCGACACGGCGCTGGCCCGCGCCGGCCTGCGCGGCTTCTTCGACCACGTGTTCTGCTTCACCGAGCTGGGCTGCCGCAAGAGCGAGCCCGCCTTCTGGCAGGCGGTGCAGCGCACGCTGGGCGGGCCGGCGCTGCCGGCCATCGCGATGGTCGGCGACTCGCTGGAGCAGGACGCGGCGGCGCCGCGCCGCTTCGGCGTGCAGGGCGTGTGGTTCAACCCCGCGGGCGCGGCGCTGCCGGCGGGTGCGCCGGCGGTGCCGCAGGTGCAGCGGCTGGGCGATTTCACCACCGCGGTGCTGGCCGCGCTGGCGCCGCGCGACTGACTCCTGGGAGATCCCCATGGCTGATGTCTTCCCCGGCCGCTACACCGCCCAGCTCGACGGCGACTTCGTCGTCTTCCTCATCGGCATGCGCGTCAACCGCCTGTGGGCGCTGCGGCAGTGGGTGCCGGTGGCGCGGGCGATGCGGCCGATGGTCGAGCAGTTGCTGCAGCACCGCGAACTGGGCCTGCTGCACGCCGAGTCCTACGCCTACTGGCGCGGCGCCGCGCTGGTGCAGTACTGGCGCTCCTTCGACCAGCTGGAGCGCTTCGCGCGCGACCCGGCGCTGACCCACCTGGACGCCTGGCGCCGCTTCAACCGCGCGGTGGGCGCCGACGGCAGCGTGGGCATCTGGCACGAGACCTACCGCGTGCGCGCCGGCGAGTACGAATGCGTCTACGGCAACATGCCGCGCCGCGGCCTGGCGCTGGCCGGCGCCCACCTGCCCGCCACCGGTCGCCGCGAGACGGCACGCCGCCGGCTGGGCGGCGACGGCGAGCCGGCCGTGCCCAGCTACGCCACGCCCGGGGCCGACGCGCCACCGTCAACCCCGCCACCGCCGCCCGCGGCCCAGCGCTAGCTGCCCCGCCTTGGCCCCGCCGCGGCGGCGGGCGCCGCCCGGCTGGTATGGTCGCGCCCTGATGTTGAAGCCCCGAACCCGGCGCGTGCTGCAGGCCGTGCTCTATGAACTGTTCGCGCTGGTCGCCGTGGGCCCGGCGCTGGCCTGGCTGTTCGACGAGTCGCTGGGCTCCACCGCGGCGCTGACGCTGCTGATGTCGAGCATCGCGCTGGGCTGGAACTTCGTCTTCAACGGCTGGTTCGAGCGCTGGGAGGCGCGCCAGGCGCTGCGCGGCCGGCCGCTGCACCGGCGCCTGCTGCACGGCCTGGGCTTCGAGGGCGGGCTGGCGGTGATGCTGGTGCCGCTGGTGGCCTGGTGGCTGGACATCTCGCTGTGGGCCGCCTTCGTCGCCGACCTGGGGCTGATGGCCTTCTTCTTCGTCTACGCCATCGGCTTCACCTGGGCCTTCGACAAGGTCTTCGGCCTGCCGGCCTCGGCCGCCGGCGCGGCCTCAGCCGCCGGTTGATGCCCCGGCCGGCCCGGCCAGCGCCGCGCACAGGCGCTGCGCCGCCGGCGACAGGCCCTCGCGCCGCGTGGCCAGGGCCACGGTGATCGGCGCCGGCGCGCCGCCCTCGTCCAGCGGCACGAAGCGCACGCGGCGGGTGCCGCTGTCGGCGGCCACGCCGGGCACCAGGGCCACGCCCAGGCCGCTGCCGACCAGGCCGACCACGGTCTGGATCTGCGTCGCGTCCTGGGTGATGCGCGGGCTGAAGCCGGCGTCGCGGCAGGCCTGCAGGATCAGCGCGCGCAGCCCCGGCACCTGGCTGCGCGAGAACATCACGAAGGACTCGTCCTTCAGCGCCGCCAGCGCGATGCGCCGCTGGCCGGCCAGCGGGTGGCTGCGCGGCAGCACGGCCACCAGGCGGTCGGTCTGCACGTCGCGCACCAGCAGGTCGTCGGCGTCGGGCAGCGGGCTGCGCACGATGCCCACGTCCAGCCGGCCGTCGCGCAGCATGGGCACGATGCTCAGGCTGGTGCCCTCCACCAGCTCCAGCTGCACGCCGGGGTAACGCGCCAGGAAGCCGGGCAGCTGCTGCGGCAGCAGCCGGTAGGCGGCCGAGCCGACGAAGCCCAGCCGCACCGTGCCGCCCTCGCCCAGTGCGGCGTGGCGCGCGTGCTGGCGCGCCTGCTCGGCGTGCAGCAGGCTGCGCCGCGCCTCGGGCAGGAAGGCCTGGCCGGCCGGCGTCAGCGTCACGCCGCGGCGGCCACGCACGAACAGCGGCGCGCCCACCGCGTCTTCCAGCTTGCGGATGGCCACCGACAGCGCCGGCTGGGCCACGAACACCCGCTGCGCCGCGGCGCGGAAGCTGCCGGCCTCGGCGATGGCGACGAACTGCGCCAGCTGGCGCATCTCGATGTCGGACATGGGGATTTCCCGGGTCAGCGATCGACTGCAGCGATCACTGCTTGCCGATTCGATATTGGACAGCGCATGGCTGCACTTTCTAGCATGCGGCGCCCGGGGGCCCGCCCCCACCACACCTCAAGGAGACCGGATGTTGAAGAAGACCCTGGCCGCAGTGGCCGCCACCCTGGCCTGCAGCGGCGCCGCCTGGGCGCAGACGGCGGCCACGCCGGTGAAGATCGGCGTGCTGGCCGACCTGAGCGGCATCTACTCGGCCATCGGCGGCAAGGGCCTGATCGACGCGGCCAGGATGGCGGTGGAGGACTTCGGCGGCAGCGTGCTGGGCCGGCCGGTGGAGATCGTCTCGGCCGACGCGCAGAACAAGCCCGACCTGGCCGCGTCCAAGGCGCGCCAGTGGTTCGACACCGAGGGCGTGGACATGGTCACCGACCTGCCCACCTCGGCCATCGCGCTGGCGGTGGCCAAGATCGGCGAGGAGAAGAAGAAGGTGGTGATGGTGACCAGCGCCGCCACGTCCGACCTCACCGGCAAGGCCTGCACGCCCTACAGCGTGCACTGGACCTACGACACCTACGCGCTGGCCCGCAGCACGGCCAACGCGGTGCTCAAGCATGGCGGCGACAGCTGGTACTTCCTGACGGTGGACTACGCCTTCGGCCACGCGCTGGAACGCGACGCCACCGAGGTCATCAGCGCCGGCGGCGGCAAGGTGCTGGGCAGCTCGCGCCACCCGCTGAGCGCCAGCGACTTCTCCAGCCTGGTGCTCAAGGCCCAGGGCAGCAAGGCCAAGGTGGTGGCGCTGGCCAACGGCGGCCAGGACACGGTGAACTCGCTGAAGCAGACGGCCGAGTTCGGTGTCGGCCGCAACGGCCAGCAGAAGGTCGTGGCGCTGCTGACCTTCCTCAGCGACGTCAAGGCCATGGGCCTGCCGCTGGCCCAGGGCCTGTACCTGACCGAGGCCTTCTACTGGGACCAGAACGAGCCCACCCGCGCCTGGGCCCAGCGCTTCCAGAAGCGCAACGGCGCCATGCCCACGATGACACAGGCCGGCACCTACGGCGCGGTGCTGCACTACCTGAAGGCGGTGAAGGCCGCCGGCAGCAAGGACGCCGACAAGGTGATGGCCCAGATGCGCGCCACGCCGGCCAACGACTTCATGACCCGCGACGGCAAGCTGCGCGTGGACGGCCGCCTGGTGCGCGACATGTACTTGTTCCAGGTGAAGGCGCCGGCCGAGTCCAAGGGCGAGTGGGACCTGTACAAGACCGTGGCCACCGTGCCCGGCGAGCAGGCCTTCCGCCCGCTCAACGAAGGCGGCTGCCCGCTGGTGAAGTGAGGCCGCGGCGATGATCAGCTACCGCGTGCAGCACTTCGGCGCGCCGCTGCAGCGCCACGACGAGCCCACCCCCACGCCGCAGGGCCGCGAGGTGCTGCTGCGGGTGCTGGCCGCGGGCGTCTGCCACACCGACCTGCACACCTGGCAGGGCTGGTACGACCTGGGCGGCGGCAAGCGCCTGACCATGGGCGACCGCGGCATCGCCCTGCCGCTGACGCTGGGCCACGAGATCGCTGGCGAGGTGGTGGCCCTGGGTCCGCAGGCCGAGGGCGTGCGCATCGGCCAGCGCGTGCTGGCCTACCCCTGGCTGGGCTGCGGCGCCTGCAAGGTGTGCCGCCGTGGCGACGAGCAGCTGTGCCCGACGCCGCGCTTCCTGGGCATCTTCCGCGCCGGCGGCTACGCCAGCCACGTGCTGGTGCCCGACGCGCACGGCCTGGTCGACATCGGCGACCTGGCGCCCGAGCGCGCCGCGCCGCTGGCCTGCTCGGGCCTGACCACCTACAGCGCGATCCACAGGATCCGGCCGCAGGTGCTGCGCGAGGAGCCGGTGGTGGTCATCGGCGCCGGCGGGCTGGGGCTGATGGCGCTGTCGCTGCTGCGCGCGCTCGGCAGCCCGGGCGTGGTGCTGGTCGAGCCCAACCCGGTGCGCCGCCAGGCCGCGCTGGACGGCGGCGCGCTGGCCGCGGTGGACCCGGCCGCGCCGGACGCCGCGGCGCAGGTCCGCGCCGCATTGGGCGGCGCGGCCTGGGCGGTGATCGACTGCGTCGGCGCCACCAGCACCGTGCAGCTGGGCCTGGACCTGCTGGTCAAGGGCGGCCAGCTGGTGCTGGTGGGCCTGTTCGGCGGCGAGCTGGCGCTGCCGCTGCCGCTGGTGCCGATCCGCGCCATCAGCATCGAGGGTTCCTACGTCGGCACGCTGGCCGAGCTGCAGGACCTGGTGGCCCTGGTGCGCCGCCACGGCATCGCGCCCATCCCCACCACCTGCTGTACCCTGCAGCGCGCGCCCTGGGCGCTGGGCGAGATCGAGGCCGGCCGCGTCGTCGGCCGCCTGGTGCTGCAACCCGATCTGGAGGAGACTCCGACATGAGCGACACCCCCCCCACCGGAACCCCGGTCGACACCGCGGCCGCCACCGGCGGCTGCCTGTGCGGCGCCGTGCGCTACCGCGTGGCGGCGCCGGTCGACGCCATCGTGATGTGCCACTGCACCCACTGCCAGAAGGCCAGCGGCACCGGCGCCAGCGCCAACGTCATCGTGCCCACCGCGGCGCTGACGATCGAGCGCGGCACGCCGCGCGTGTTCAGCCAGGTGGTGGACAGCGGCAACACGCTGGAGCGCCACTTCTGCGGCGACTGCGGCTCGCCGCTGTGGTCGCGCCGCGCCCACCAGCCCGAGCGCACGGTGCTGAAGGTGGGCTCGCTGGACGCGCCGGAAGGCCGGGTGGTGATGAACATCTGGACGCGCAGCGCCCGCGCCTGGACGCCGATGGCCGACGCGCCGCGGCAGTTCCCGCAGGGCACGCCGGGCTGACAAGGTGTGATTGAACCTGCTGCGCGGGCCCATCTTGCGCCTGCGCTGCTCGCCGTACGCCAGTACGGCTGCGCTGCTCGGCGCAACCTGAGCCCGCTCGCGACGGTTCCTTCACACCTTGTGCGCGGCTAACCGCCGGGCGCTAGCATGGCCGACAGCCCGCAGCCAAACGCCATGCCCGCCCCTGCCCCGACCGACCCCGCCCTGCAGCCCTATCTGGCCACCAGCCCGGCCATCGACCACGACCACCCGGCCGTGGCCGACGCCGCGCGCCGCCTGGCCGAGGGCGCGGCCGACACCGCGGCGCTGGTGGAGCGCTGCTTCGAGTTCGTGCGCGACACCGTGCGCCACAGCGCCGACTTCCGCCTCAACCCGGTGACCTGGCGCGCGTCCGACGTGCTGCAGCACCGCACCGGCTACTGCTATGCCAAGAGCCACCTGCTGGCCGCGCTGCTGCGCGCCAACGGCGTGCCCACCGGCCTGTGCTACCAGCGCCTGTCGGTGGGCGACGGCGGCGCGCCGCCTTACTGCCTGCACGGCCTGAACGCGGTGCACCTGCCGGGCACCGGCTGGTTGCGGCTGGACGCGCGCGGCAACAAGCCCGGCGTGGACGCGCAGTTCTGCCCGCCGCAGGAGCGCCTGGCCTTCCCCATCGTCTCGCCCGAGGAGCGCGACCTGCCCGAGGTCTGGGCCGAGCCGCTGCCGCTGGTGCTGGCCGCGCTGCAGCGCCACGCCACCTGGGACGCGCTGCTGGCCGACCTGCCCGATCTGCCGCTGCTGCCGGCCGCGCGGCGCTGACCGGCCGCCGCGACCATGCTGCGCGTCCTCTTCCACGCCCTGGCCGTGCTGCACCTGGGCCCCGGCATCGCCTTCGCGCTGCTGGCCTTCGGCTGCGAAGGCGCCGAGCCGGCGCTGGGCGGCCTGTGCGGCGCCAGCCCGCTGCGCTTCTTCCTCGTGGCCACGGCCGCCGGCTGGGTGGTGCTGGGTGCGGCGTCGGCGCTGATTCTGCGCCGCGGCGGCGGCTCCCGCCCGGGCTGAAGGCCGCCGGACCCCTTCCGGGGCTGCGGCGCGGGTTCAGCCCTGCGCCGTCATCACCGCCTGCGCGGCACGCACCAGGAAGCCCGAACGCGACTCGCCGTGCCGGCGCGCGTACTCGTCGATGCGCGCCAGCATCCTCGCCGGCACGGTGATGTTGATCTTTTCGGCGGGGCCGAAGTAGCGCTCCACCGGCACGTCCACCATGGCCCAGACCCAGCCGGCCAGGTCGGGGTCCGCCTGGTGGTGGGCCAGGGGCTGGGGGCTGGGGATGTCCTGTCCGTCCTCGGCCAGCAGCTCGCAGTGGGCATCGATGGCTTCACGCGCGTTCTCGAAGGCCTCCTCCAGCGTATCGCCCGCCGAGAAGCAGCCCGGCAGGTCGGGCACCACCACGCCATAGGCGCTGCGCTCGGTGGCCGGCTCGATGGCAATCAGGAACTTCATCGCGGGCGCTCCTTCGTCACTTCAGGCCAGCCTGCTTCAGCAGCTTGTGCACCAGCCCGGGGCCGAGGTCCTTCTTGGGATGCGGCACGCTCAGATGGCCCGGCTTGGTGGAGTGCTGGAACACATGGTGGCTGCCGCGGACGCTGCGCAGGCGCCAGCCATCGGCTTCCAGAAGCTTGATGACCTCCGCGCTGCGCATGGTGGGTACTATACCCACCAAGTTCCGGCATCTCAAGCCACCGGCCGCGCCGCCGGCGCCCGGTTCAGCGCGCGGGCTTGGGCGCCAGCCGCAGCACCATCACCGCCGCGCCGCCCAGCACCAGCGCGAAACCCAGCCAGTCGGCCCCGCCGGGCCGCTCGCCGATCAGCGCCATCGCGCCGAGCACGCCGACCACCGGCACCGCCAGCGTGGTCAGCGACGAGACGGTGGCGCTGGCCGAGGCCAGCAGCTGGTACCACAGCACATAGGCCACCGCGGTGGCGATGACCACGTGCCAGGCCATCGCCACCAGCAGGCGGGGCGGCCAGGCGGTGGGCAGGGCCTCGCCGCGCAGCGCTGCGGCCAGCGCGCACAGCGCGGCCCCGATCAGCAGCTGCCAGGCGGTCAGCGCGATGCGGTCGCCCGTGGGCGGCCAGCGCTTGGTGGCCACGGTGCCGGCGGCCCAGGCGAAGGCCGCGGCCACCGGCAGCGCCAGGCCCCAGCTGGCGCTGCCGTCGGCCACGCCCTGCAGCACCGGCAGCGCCAGCACCGCGACGCCCGCCGCGCCGAGCGCCAGCGCCCAGGCGCTGCGGCGGTCGGGCCGCTCGCCCAGGAAGACCCAGGCCAGCACCGCGGCCTGGATCGGCATCGTGAAGGTCAGCACCGCGGCCCGCGAGGTGCTGGTGGTGATCTGCGCGAAGGCGGTGCAGGTGTTGAACATCGCCACCGTCAGCAGGCTGCCCACCCACAGCGCCGGGCCGTCGCCGCGCGGCAGGCGCAGCGGCCGGCCGCGCAGCGCCGCCAGGGCCAGCAGCAGCAGCGCCCCGGCGCCCAGGCCCACGGCGCGCGCGCTGAAGGGCTGGAAGTGGCCCAGCATGGTCTTCACCGCCGGCCAGTTCAGGCCCCAGGCCAGGGCCAGCACCGGGGGGATCAGCGCGGGGCGCACCCGGACACGCGGCTCAGAGGTGCTTGCCGAAGAAGGCGAAGGTACGGTCCCAGGCGATCTGCGCCCAGGCGGCGTCGTACTGGGTGATGGCGATGCGGCCGGGGCCCTGCGCCGTCTCGTTGGCGAAGGCGTGCTGGGCCAGGTAGCGGTGGCCGGTGTAGGCCACGCCGGCCTCCTTCAGCTTGGCCTCCAGCGCGTCGACGCCGGCGATGGCGAAGGCGCCGTCCTGCTCGGCCCAGTGCGCGGCCAGCGGCGCCTGGATCTTGCTGGCGTCGACGTACTCCAGCGGGGGGTAGCCGTACCAGACCACGCCGGCGTCGGCCTCGGGGGCCATGGTCAGCGTCAGGATGGTCAGCGCGCCGCCCATGCAGAAGCCGGTGACGCCGACCTTGGCGTGGGTCTGCTTCAGGTACTGCACGGCGCCGCGCACGTCCTGCGAGGCGGCCTGACCGAAGTCCAGGCCGGTCATCAGGTGGTGGGCCTCCTCGGCCTCGACCGTGCTCTTGCCGCGGTACAGGTCGGGCACCAGGGCGGTGTAGCCGGCGGCGGCCACGCGGTCGGCGACGCCGCGGATCTGGTCGTTCAGGCCCCACCATTCCTGGATCACCACCACGGCGCCCTTGGCGCCGGGGGCGGTGGCGAGGTAGCCCTGCACGGCCTGGCCGTCGGGGCGCTGGTAGCTGATCATGCTGCCCATGTCGTGTCTCCTGCTCGAAGGGGTCGGGGGATGGAACGGGCCAGTCTAGCCGGCGGCCGCGGCGCGGCCGTGACGCACCCGGGACGGTTCAGGGACGGGTCAGGGCCGGCGGCGGATCTCGGCCGGCAGGTGGCGCCAGGGCAGGTCGGCCGGGTCGGCGGCCATCGGGCCGGCGGCCTTGGCCACCAGGATCTGGCTGGCGATGGGCGTGAAGTCGGCGCGGAAGTGGTTGCTGCTCTTGACCACGATGAGGCGCTGCTGCTCGGCGGTGATGCCCACCATCTGCAGCAGCACGCGGTCGAGCAGCTGCTTCTTGCCGCTGACCACGGCGACCTGCACGCCGTCGATCTCCAGCGCGGCGCAGGGGCCCAGGTTGACCGAGACGCCGGTCATCATCGGGCCCTGGAGCGTGACGCGGCCGTCGCTGAGCGCGCGCACCGTGTAGCGGCCGCGCACCGGCGGGTCGCTGGGCTGGCCGGTGAAGGTGGGCACGGCGGTGCCCAGGGCCAGCTCGACCTCGCCGCCCACGCCCACGGCATGGGCGCGGCGCGCGGCCTCGGGGTCGTACATCAGGCCCAGCGCCACCTGGCCCGGGTAGCGCCTGCCGGCGCCCTGGGCCAGCAATGCGTGCAGCAGGCCGGTGGTGTTGCTGTCGCCACCGGCGCCGGGGTTGTCCTGGGTGTCGGCGATGACCACCGGCTTGTCGCTGCGCTCGGCCAGTGCCAGCGCCTGGGCCACCGCGTCGCGCGGCGCGTACAGCTGCTGCTGCCACTGCGCGGGCTCGGCCACCGCGGCGTACAACGCCTCGACGGCGGCCTCGGCCTGCTCGCCATGGCCCCAGACCATCGGCGCGCACTCGTCGAAGTCCGAGGCCGGGAAGCCCATCGTGAAGCTCAGCAGCGTGCCGTGGCGCGCGTCCAGCGCGCGCAGCTGCTCGTACAGGCGCTGGGCCGGGTCCATCCAGGTGCTCTGCGCGTTCAGCGGGATCAGGAAGGGCAGGCGCCGCGCGTGCAGCGGCTGCTTGCGGCCGGCGCGCAGGCGGCGCGCCATCAGCTCGGCGGCCAGCTCGCCGGTGGCGGCCATGTCCACGTGCGGGTAGCTGCGGTAGGCGACCAGCGCGTCGGCCAGCGCCAGCATGCGCCGGGTGACGTTGGCGTGCAGGTCCAGGCTGGCGACGATGGGCAGGTCCGGGCCGACGAGGGCGCGCAGCCGGGCCAGCAGCTCGCCCTCGCTGTCGGCGGCGTGCTCGGCCACCGCGGCGCCGTGCAGGTCCAGGTAGATGCCGTCCAGGCCGCCGCCGTCCAGCGCGGCGCGCACGTCCTCGCAGACGGCGCCGGCGATGCGCTCGAAGGCGTCGCGGGTGACGAAGCTCGACGGGATCGCACCGGCCCAGCACGAGGGCACGAGCGTCCAGCCATGGGTGCGCGCGGCGTCGATGAAGCCGGCCACCGGGATGTTGATGCCGCTGAGCTGGGCGGCCATCTCGGCCCCGCGCACGAAGGCCGGGAAGGAATCGCCCCGCGTGAACGCGGCCCAGTCGGCCAGGCTGGGGGCGAAGGTGTTGGTCTCGTGCTGGTAGCCGGCGATCAGGAGGCGGGGCATGTCGGGGGCGGTGGGGCGGCGGACGGGTGGAAGGGCGGCGCAGACCGGACGCAGGCGCCCGGCGCGGCGCCAGGGTAGCATCGCCGCCCGAACCGATCCGCCCGGCCCCACCATGCCCCTCGCCTCCCTGCGCCCCTGGCTGCCGCCGCTGCTGGCCATGACCCTGGCCCTCGCGCTGCCGCTGCGGCCGGCGTGGGCCAGCAGCACCGCGTCGTCGGTGGCGTCCGACGCCGGCTCGGCCTCGGTCGGCAGCCTGTCGCATTCGCTGGAGGCGTCCAGCGCCAGTTCCACCGGCGGGCGCGTGGCCCAGGGCGACTACCGCATCGTCGACGTGGCCGAGGCCCCGGCACGGCCCGGCGAGCTGCGCCTGACGCTGGCTGCGGACGGGCCGGCCGACGCACCCGCTGACGACGCCGCCCGAGACGGCGCGGCACCCGCCCCCACCGTGGCGCTGTGGCTGCCGCGCGCCACCGCCGAGCGCGCCGGCCTGGCCGCCGGCGGCCGCGTCGCGGTGCGCCAGCGGCCCTACGGCCTGGAGTTCGCCGCCGGCACGCCGCGCACGCCCTTCTTCCTGGTGCTGGACGACGCCTGGCACCAGGGCCTGGGCACGCGGCCGGTGGCGCTCTGATCGCCAGTCGCCGCCTCGGCGGGCGCCCTGCCCGGCCCACGGCCCGGCGGGCAATCGCGGCGCTGGCGGTGCTGGCCGCCGCCTTCGCGCTGGCCGCGCCGGCGCAGGCCGGCTCGCTGCGCTTCTGCGCCGACACCCCCGCCCCCGACGCCCGCGGTCAGGACCGCCTGCTGCAGCTGGCCGCGCTGGCCCAGCAGGCGCTGGCCGCCCGCGGCGCGCGCGCCGCGCTGGTGGCGCGCTCGGGCCTGGCGCTGGACGGGCTGGGCCTGCGCTACTCGCACGCCGGCATCGCGCTGCGCGACGGCGACCCGGGCCCGTGGACGGTGCGCCAGCTGTTCTACGCCTGCGACGAAGGCCGGCCGCGCCTGTTCGACCAGGGCTGGCCCGGCTTCGTGCTGGGCATGCAGTCGCCGCAGCAGGCCTACCTGTCGGTGCTGCTGCTGCCCGAGGACGCGGCCGCCGCGCTGGCCGACGCGGCGCTGGACCGCCCGCGCGCGCTGGCCCTGGCCGGCCCGCGCTACAGCGCCAACGCCCACGCCTTCAGCACCCGCTACCAGAACTGCAACCAGTGGGTGGCCGAGCTGATGGCCAGCGCCTGGGGCGGCCTGCCGGCCAGCGCCGCGCCGGGCAGCGCGCCGGACGCCGAGCGCGCCGCCGCCCAGGCATGGCTGCGCGACGCCGGCTACGAGCCGGCCGCGGTGCGGCCCTTCTGGCGCCCGCTGGCCTGGCTGCTGGGCCTGGCCGTGCCCTGGGTGCACGAGGACGACCACCCGCCGGCCGACCTGGACGCCGGCACCTTCCGCCTGAGCCTGCCGACGGCGCTGGAAGCCTTCGTGCGCGCGCGCTGGCCCGGCGCGCAGCGGCTGGAGTTCTGCGTGGCCGGCGACCGCCTGGTCGAGCACGCCGGCTGGGACGCGGTGGCCGCCGGCTGCGTGCCCGGCCCGCAGGACCGGGTGACGGTGCTCGACTGACCTGCCGGCCGACCGGCGCCGCGCTGATCAGGCCACGCCGAAGGCGAAGTCCTTGCCCGGCGCCGCGGCGAACAGCGCGCGGGTGTACTCGTGCTGCGGCGCGCCGAAGACGCGGTGCGCCGGACCGGACTCGACGACGCGGCCCTGGCTCATCACCACCAGCTGGTCGCAGACCTGGCTGGCCACGCGCAGGTCGTGGGTGATGAACAGCATCGCCAGGTTGAGCCGGCTGCGGATCTCCTCGAACAGATCCAGCACCTGGGCCTGCACCGAGACGTCCAGCGCCGAGACGGCCTCGTCGGCCACCAGCAGCTCGGGCTCCATCATCAGCGCGCGGGCGATGCAGATGCGCTGGCGCTGGCCGCCGCTGAACTGGTGCGGGAAGCGCTCCAGCGCGCTCTCGGGCAGGCGCACCATGGCCAGCAGCTGGCGCGCGCGCTGCAGTGCCTCGGCGCGACCCAGGCCGTAGTTCATCGGGCCCTCGACCATCGCGTCGGCCACGTTGCGCCGCGGGTTGAGCGAGCGGTACGGGTCCTGGAAGACGATCTGCACGCGCCGGCGCAGCGGCCGCAGCCGCGCGGCGGGCATGCGGGCGATGTCCTCGGCGCGCTCGCCGGGGCGGTCACCGCCCAGCAGCACGCTGCCGCCGCTGGGGTCGATCAGGCGCACGATGCAGCGCGCCACCGTGCTCTTGCCCGAGCCCGATTCGCCGACGATGCCCAGGGTCTGGCCGCGGCGGATCTCGAAGCCCACGTCCTGCGCGGCGTGCACTTCGCGCGCCGGGCCGAACCAGCGCTTGTCGGCATAGACCTTCTGCAGGCCCTGCACCTTCAGCACCACCGGCGCGGCCGGGTCGCTGGCGCGCTCGACCACGCGCAGCGTGGGCACGGCGGCCATCAGCATGCGGGTGTAGTCGTGCTGGGGGCGGCGCAGCACGTCGTCCTTGGGCCCCAGCTCGACCAGGTCGCCCAGGCGCAGCACGGCCACGCGGTCGGCGATCTCGGCGACCACGCCGAAGTCATGGGTGATGAACAGCACGCCGGTGCCGTGGCGGTGCTGCAGGTCCAGCACCAGCTTGAGGATCTGCGCCTGGGTGGTCACGTCCAGCGCGGTGGTGGGCTCGTCGGCGATCAGCAGCACCGGGTCCAGCACCAGGGCCATCGCGATCATGATGCGCTGGCGCTGGCCGCCCGAGAGCTGGTGCGGGTAGCTGGCGACGATGCGCTCGGGGTCGGGCAGCAGCACCTCGCGCACGATGGCCAGCACCTTGGCGCGGCGCTCGGCCGGGCTCAGCCTGGTGTGCTCGCGCAGCACCTCGTCGAGCTGGTCGCCGCAGGTCATGACCGGGTTCAGCGCGGTCATCGGCTCCTGGAAGATCATCGACATGCGCGTGGCGCGCAGCTCGCGCAGCCGGCTCAGGGGCGCGTGCGTGATGTCCTCGCCCTGCAGCAGGATGCGGCCGGATTGCACCGGCAGGCTCTTGGGCAGCAGGCCCATCACGCCCTGCGCGATGACCGACTTGCCGGAGCCCGACTCGCCGACCAGGCAGACGATCTCGCCGCGGCCGACCCGGAAGGAGACGTTGCGCACCGCGGTGGCGCGGTCGCCGCCCGAGGGCAGCGCGATGGTCAGGTCCTCGACCTGCAGGATGGGGGCGTCGTTGTTCATGCCTGTGCCCCCTCAGCCACGCTTGGCCATCTTGGGATCCAGGGTGTCGCGCAAGCCATCGCCCAGGATGTTGACCGCCAGCACCGTCACCGCCAGGAAGATGCCCGGGAAGAAGATGTTGTGCGGGTACTCGTTGAACTGGGCGCGGCCCTCGGCCATCACATTGCCCCAGGTCGGGATGTCGGGCGGCAGGCCCACGCCCAGGAAGGACAGGATGGCCTCGGTCAGGATGCCCGAGGCGCAGATGAAGGTGCCCTGCACGATCAGCGGCGCCACGGTGTTGGGCAGGATGTGGCGGCCCATGATCTTCCAGGTCGGCGTGCCCAGCGAGACCGCGGCCTCGACGTAGGGTTCCTCGCGGATGGTCAGCACCAGCGAGCGCACCAGGCGCGTGACGCGCGGGATCTCGGGGATGGCGATGGCCACCACCACGGTCAGCAGGCTGCCCTTCCACATCGCCACCAGGGCGATGGCGATGAGGATGGCGGGGATCGCCATCAGGCCGTCCATCACCCGCATCAGCGGCCCGTCCAGGCGGCGGAAGAAGCCCGCGCCCAGGCCGAAGACGATGCCCGCGGCCAGCGACAGCAGCGCGGTGCACACGCCGACGATCAGCGAGACCTGGGTGCCGTAGATCACCCGGCTGTAGATGTCGCGGCCGAAGCTGTCGCTGCCCATCAGGAAGCGGTGCGGGACGGTCTCGCCCTCCAGCGTGGTGATCTCGCCGCGCTGGCCGGGCAGCAGGTCACGGCTGGCGGCGTCGAACAGCGAGGGGTCGACCGTGCCCATCCAGGGCGCCAGCAGCGCGATCAGCAGCAGCAGCGCCATCACCGCGCCGCCGATGCGCACCGAGCCGTTGCGCCGCACCCGCGCCCAGGCGCTGGGCTGCTCGTGGACGGTGGCCGATTCGACCGACAGCTTCTCGAAATCGGTGGCGGGCATGTCAGTAGCGGATGCGGGGGTCGAAGAAGACGTAGGACAGGTCGACCAGCAGGTTGACCAGCACGTAGACGAAGGAGAACAGCAGGATCACGCCCTGGATGGTCGGGAAGTCGCGGGCCAGCACCGCGTCCACCGTCAGCCGGCCCAGGCCGGGGATGGCGTAGACCGACTCGGTGACCACCACGCCGCCGATCAGCAGCGCGATGCCGATGCCGATGACGGTGACGATGGGCACCGCGGCGTTGGCCAGCGCGTGGCGCATCAGCACCTTGACCTCGGGCAGGCCCTTGGCACGCGCGGTGCGGATGTAGTCCTCGCCCAGCGTCTCCAGCACCGAGGCGCGGGTGACGCGGGCGATCAGCGCGATGTAGATGACGCTCAGCGTCAGCGCCGGCAGCACCAGGTGGTACAGCCAGGTGCCGGCGCCGTCGGCCAGGCGCTTGTAGCCCTGCACCGGCAGCCAGCCCAGCTTGAGCGAGACGATCCAGATCAGCACATAGGCCAGCACGAACACCGGCACCGAGAAGCCGGCCACCGAGAAGCCCATCAGCGCCTTGTCCAGCCAGCCACCGAAGCGCCAGGCCGCCAGCACGCCCAGCGGCACCGCCACCAGCACCGCCAGCGTGATGGTGATCAGCGCCAGCGACAGCGTGGGCTCCAGGCGCTGGCCGATCAGCGTGGTGACCGCGGTCTTGTAGTAGTAGCTCTGGCCCAGGTCGCCGGTCAGCAGGTGGCCGGCCCAGATCAGGTACTGCTCGGCGATCGAGCGGTCCAGCCCGAGGCTGGCGCGGATGGCGGCGATCTGCTCGGTGCTGGCCGCGTCGCCGGCCAGCACGGCGGCCGGGTCGCCCGGCGTCAGCCGCAGCATCAGGAACACCAGCAGCGAGACGATCAGCAGCACCGGCAACGTGGACGCCAGCCGGCGGGCGAGGAAGTTCAGCAAGGTCGACAGCCCGGGTCAGTGGGCCGGTGCGGGCGACCCGGCGGTCGGCCGCGCACCGGCGGGGCGGGCGCCGGCCGAGGCCGGTGCCCGCGCGGCGCTCAGTTCTTCTTCAGGTTCCAGTAGATGTTGCTGTTGGTCACGAAGAAGCCGCTGATGTTCTTGCGCGCCGCCATCGGCTGGTCGTACTCGCCCAGCGGCGCGTGGGTGCCGATCTCGAAGGCGCGGGCGTGCATCTGGTCGGCCAGCTTCTTCTTCTCGCCCTCGTCGGTGGCGCGCATGAACTGGTTGCGCAGCTCGACCATCTTGTCGTCGGTGGCCCAGCCGAACCAGCCCGACTTCTCGCCGCGCGTGTCCATCGTCGGGTTGGCGATCGGGCTCCAGACGTCGAAGGCACCCCAGGAGGTGAAGAACATGTGCCAGCCGCCCTTCTCGGGCGCGTCCTTCTTGGCGCGGCGGCCGACCAGGGTCTGCCAGTCCATGGCCTGCAGGTCGACCTTGAAGCCGGCCTGGCGCAGCAGCTGGGCGGCCACGTCGGGCAGCTTCTGGATCGCCGCCAGGTCGGTGGGCTTCATGATGACGATGGGCGTGCCGTCGTAGCCGCTGGCCTTCAGCAGTTCCTGCGCCTTCTTCATGTTGCTCTTGGCCTGCAGGTCGCTGCCGGCGGTGCTGCCGTAGGGCGTGTTGCAGATGAACATGCTGGGGCAGGCCCGGTACAGCGACTTGACGCCGACCTGGGCGCGCAGGAAGGGCTCCTGCGTCATCGCCGCGATCGCCGCCTGGCGCACCTTGGCGTTGTCGAAGGGCTTGTGCAGGTGGTTGAAGCGACCCATGTACTGCAGGCCGAAGTTGGAGTACTTGGGCAGCTGCAGCGTGGTGTCGGCCTTGACCGTCTCGTAGTGGTCGAAGCCCAGGGCCTCGACGATGTCGACCTCGCCGTTCTTCAGCGCGTTGACCTGGGCCTGCGCGTCGCGCAGCGCCAAGTTCCACTCGACGCGGTCGACGAAGACGCGCTTGCCGCCGGCCGAGCCCGACGGCGGCTCGTTGCGCGGCACGTACTTCGGGTTCTTGACGTAGACCGCCTTGTCGCCGGGCTTGAACTCGTCCTTCTTGAACATGTAGGGGCCCGAGCCGATGTGCTCCTCGATCTGCTTGAAGGCATCGGTCTCGGCGATGCGCTTGGGCATGATGAAGGGCACGTTGGAGCTGGGCTTGCCCAGCGCCTCCAGCACGAAGCCGCAGGCCTCGCCCAGGAAGATGCGGAAGGTGTCCGGCGCCGGCGAGTCCATCTTCTGCACGAACTGGAACAGCGCCGAGCCCATCGCGTCGCGCTTGCCCCAGCGCTGCAGGCTGGCGATGACGTCCTCGCCGGTGACCGGCTTGCCGTCGTGGAACTCCAGGCCCTTGCGCAGCTTGAAGGTCCACAGCCGGTGGTCGGGGCTCTCGGTCCAGCTCTCGACCATCTGCGGCTTGATCTTGGCGTTCTCGTCGGTGCCGAACAGCGTGTCGTAGATCATGTAGCCGTGGTTGCGGCTCATGTAGGCGGTGGTCCAGATCGGGTCGAGGATCGCCAGGTTGCTGTGCGGCACCACGCGCAGCACGTTGTTCTGCGCCTGGGCGGCGGAGGTGGCCAGGGTGGCGCCGGCGGCCAGGGCCAGCGCGATCGCGGTTCTGCGGTGCATCTTCATGGGGATCCTCGTCGGGGAGATGTCGGTAGGGCCAGCAAGCCACATGCCGGGCCGGCGCTGGACGCCGGGGCAGTCTGGCACGGATGGCCGCGCCAGGATGGCGCGGCTCGGTGGCAACGATATGCGGGGATGTCCGGATGCACCGCTTTGGTGAGTGTTTGCTACATCGGGCACCCGGGTGCGGGCACGGATCAGGGCGCGCCGGGCGGCCAGTGGCGGTCGAACACCGGCGCCAGCGCGGGGTGGCCGTCCACCCGCGCCAGCAGGGCCGACAGCGCCGGCCGGCTGCTGCGCAGGTGGGCGCGCGCGCCCGACCAGCGGCTGACCACGGCGGCCAGCAGGTCGGCCGCGCCGGGTGCGCCGCCGCCCAGGAAGGCCGGGCCGTCCGCCGGCACGAAGGTGTCGGCGAAGCCGTCCCACAGCGCGTGCAGCCGGGCGCGGCTGCCCTGCACCACGCGCGCGGCCAGCGCCTCGTCGGGGTCGGCGACGACGCGGCCCGGGAAGTCGATGACGCCGATCATCGCGTAGCAGTTGGCCGCGACGTAGACCAGCGCGCGCAGCGCCTGCGCCCGCGCCGCCGGGTCGGCCGGCAGCAGCCCGCTGGCCGGGTGGCGCAGGCCCAGCTCGACCAGGATGGCGGCGCTCTCGGTCATCACCGTGCCGTCGTCCCAGACCAGGGTGGGGACCTGGTTCAGCGGGTTCAGCCGCTGCAGCGCGGCCTGGTCCGAATCGGCCGCCCAGCTGGCCGCGCGCACCAGGCGGTGCGGCACCCCGGCCAGCACCAGGGCCGCCTCCACCGCGGCCGAGCCGCTGTTGTCGATGCCGTAGAGCGTGACCATGGCGACCCTTTCGCTGGTGGCCTGTTCGCTGGCGACCCGGGCGGGCTGCAGGCTCAACCGCGCCCGGCCATGGCCTGGCCCATGCGGATCGGCCCGCCCGGCGCCCAGGCCGGGTTGAACTGCAGCGGGCCGGCGGGGAACAGCATCACCACCGTCGAGCCCAGCAGGAAGCGGCCCATCTCGGCGCCGCGCGCCAGGCGCGGCGGCGCGTCGCCGCCCTGGCCGTAGGACCAGTCGCGCACCGTGCCCGGACGCGGCGGGTTGACCACGCCGTGCCACACCGTGGCCATGCTGCCGACGATGGTCGCGCCCACCAGCACCAGCACGAAGGGCCGGCCGGCGTCGTCGTCGAACACGCAGACCACGCGCTCGTTGCGCGCGAACAGCCCCGGCACGCCGCGCGCGGTGGTCGGGTTCACCGAGAACAGATCGCCCGGCACGTGCAGCATGCGCCGCAGCGTGCCGGCGCAGGGCATGTGGATGCGGTGGTAGTCGCGCGGGCTGAGGTAGAGCGTGGCGAAGTGGCCGTCCTGGAAGCGCGCGGCCAGCGCCGCGTCGCCGCCGACCAGCGCGGTCGTGCTGTAGGCATGGCCCTTGGCCTGGAACACCTGGTCGCCGGCGATGCGGCCGAACTGGCTGATCGCGCCGTCCACCGGGCACAGCAGCTCGGCGTCGGCCAGCGGGCGGGCGCCGGGCTTCAGCGCGCGGGTGAAGAAGTCGTTGAAGCTGGCGTAGGCGGCCGGGTCGGGGTCGGCGGCCTCGGCCATGTCCACGCCGTAGCGGCCGATGAAGCGGCGGATCAGCGCGGTGGTCGTGGTGCCACCATGCCAGCGGGCCAGGGCGCCGGCGGCCTCGGTCAGCAGGCGCTTGGGCAGCAGGTATTGCGGCAGGACGGCGAGGCGGTCGGACACGGTGCGGCGGGTGCGGGACGTTCGGGGGCGGGCGGCCAGTGTAGCCAGCGTGCGCGCCTGCAGCGCGGCGCGGCAGCCCTGCCCGCCCCGGGGCTGGTGCCGGCCGGCTAGAGTGGCCGGTTGCGCCCGCGGCCCGGGCCCGCCCCTGCACCGACTGCCCGGATGACCGACGCCCAAGCCCCCACCGCCCCGGCCAGCCCCGAGCCCCCCGACGGCCTGCCGCCCGCGCAGCGCTGGCCGGCCATGCTGACCATCGTGCTGGGCATCGGCATGTGCGTGCTGGACTCCAGCATGGTGATGCTGGCGCTGCCCGAGATCGTGCGCGACCTGCGCATCGGCGAGCGCGATGCGGTCTGGCTGATCAACGCCTACCAGCTGGCCATCCTGGTGCTGCTGCTGCCGCTGGCGCTGGTGGGCGACCTGTTCGGCTACCGCCGGGTCTACCTGTGCGGCGTCGCGCTGTTCGCGCTGGCCTCGGCCGCCTCCGTGGCGGCCTCGGACCTGGTCCAGCTGACGCTGGCGCGCGCGCTGCAGGGCGCCGGCGCGGCCGGGCTGTTCGCGGTCAACGCGGCGCTGGTGCGGCGCACCTACCCGCAGCGCCTGCTGGGCCGCGGCGTGGCCGTCAACTCGGCGGTGGTGGCCACCGCCAGCGTCGCCGGGCCGGCGCTGGCCGCGGCCATCCTGTCCTGGGCGCGCTGGCCCTGGCTGTTCGCGCTGAACGTGCCGGTGGCCCTGGGCGTGCTGGCGCTGGGCTGGCGCAGCCTGCCCGACAACCCGGGGCCGCCGCGCACCGGCGCCCGCCTGCCCTGGCTGGACATGGTGCTCAACGGCGCGATGTTCCTGCTGCTGTTCCAGGGTGCGCAGCTGCTGGTGCCGCACGGCGCGGTGCCGGCGTCGACGGCGCTGGCGGGGGGCCTGCTGGCCGCGGGCGGGGCGGTGGGCGTGGTCTACGTGCGCCGGCAGCGGCGCGAGGCACTGCCGCTGCTGCCGGTGGACCTGCTGGCGATCCCGCTGTTCCGGCTGTCGATGGCCACCTCGGTGGCCGCCTTCGCGTCGCAGACGCTGGCCGCGGTGGCCCTGCCCTTCCTGCTGCTGGCCAGCCTGGGGCGCAGCCCGGCCGAGGCCGGCTGGGTGCTGGCGGCCTGGCCGCTGGGCACGGTGCTGGTCTCGCCGCTGGCGGCACGGCTGATCGGCCGCTGGCCCAGCGGCGCGCTCGGCGGCCTGGGCCTGGGCCTGCTGGCCGCCGGCCTGCTGGCCCTGGCCTGGCTGCCGGCGCAGCCCGACGCGGCCGCGCTGTCCTGGCGGCTGGCGCTGTGCGGGCTGGGCTTCGGCCTGTTCCAGTCGCCCAACAACCACACCATCGTCACCTCGGCGCCGGCACACCGCGCCGGCGGCGCGGCCGGCATGCTGGGCACGGCGCGGCTGACCGGCCAGTCGGTGGGCGCGGTGGCCATCGGCGCGCTGTACGGGCTGTGGGCCGGCCAGGAGGCGCGCGTGCCGGCGCTGGCGCTGGGGCTGGCCGCGGTGCTGGCGGCGGTGGGCGCCGTCAGCAGCCTGCTGCGGCTGCGCGCGCAGCGCTGAGCGGCCACGCCCCACGGACGACCCGGACGATACGGGCAGCCTGGCCCGCCGCCGGCCCGCGGACGGTCAGAAGGTGCCCGGGTAGGCGCCGCCGTCGAGCAGGATGTTCTGGCCGGTCAGGTAGCCGGCATGGGCGCTGCACAGGAAGGCGCAGACCGCGCCGAACTCCTCGGCCGTGCCGAAACGCTGCGCCGGCACGGCCTGGCGGCGGCGGTCGGCCAGTTCTTCGGGGCTGAGCCCGGCCTTGGCCGCGTTGGCACGGAAGCCCGAGCGCAGGCGCTCGGTGTCGAAGGAGCCGGGCAGCAGGTTGTTGATCGTCACGTTGGCGCCGGCCAGCCGCGGCTGGCGGGCCACGCCGGCGACGAAGCCGGTCAGGCCGCTGCGCGCGCCGTTGGACAGGCCCAGGAAGTCGATCGGCGCCTTCACCGCGCCCGAGGTGATGTTGACCACGCGGCCGAAGCCGCGCGCGGCCATGCCATCGACCGTGGCCTTGATCAGCTCGATCGGCGTCAGCATGTTGGCCTCCAGCGCGGCGATCCACGCGTCGCGCCCCCAGTCGCGGAAGTCGCCCGGCGGCGGCCCGCCGGCGTTGTTGACCAGGATGTCCACCTGCGGGCAGGCGGCCAGCGCGGCCGCGCGGCCCTCGGCCGTGGTGATGTCGCCGGCCACCGCGTGCACGGTGATGCCGGGGTGGGCGGCGCGCAGCGCGTCGGCCGAGGCCTGCAGCGCCTCGGCACCGCGGGCGGTGACCACCAGGTTCACGCCCTCGGCGGCCAGCGCCTGTGCGCAGCCCCGGCCCAACCCCTTGCTGGCGGCGCACACCAGCGCCCACTTGCCTGCGATGCCCAGGTCCATCTCTGCTTGCTCCTCGTCGTGTGGCGTGCGGGCCCGGCCGGGCCCGCGGGCGCCTATCTTGCCCTGGCCAGCCAGGCCACGCTGGCCAGCACCGCCAGCGTCCCCGCGGCGACCCAGGCGGTGAAGGGCTCGCCCAGGATCAGCACGCCGAGCGCGATGGTGCTGATCGGCCCGACCATGCCGAACTGCGACGCGCGCGCCGAGCCGATGCGCTCGATGGCCATCATCACCAGCAGCACCGGCAGCACGGTGCACAGCGTGCCGTTGAGCAGCGACAGCCACCACACCGGCGCCGGCAGCCCGGCCAGCCCGTCCAGCGGCTGCAGCAGCGCCCACTGCGCCAGGCACAGCAGGCTGGCCACCGCGCTGGCCCAGCCGGTCAGCCGCAGCGAGCCGATGCGCCGCACCACCTCGCCGCTGTAGATCAGGTAGAAGGCGTAGCTCAGCGTGCTGGCCACCACCAGCGTGGTGCCCCAGGCCACGCGCGGGCCATCCAGGCGCAGCTCGTGGCCGAAGACCAGCAGCAGGCCGCCGTAGCCCAGCGCCATCGCGCCCCACTGGCGCGCACTGACCGGGCGCTTGAACACCCACTGCGAGACCAGCAACACCACCGCCGGCGTCAGGTACAGCACCAGGCGCTCCAGGCTGGCGCTGATGTGCTGCAGGCCCAGGAAGTCGAGGAAGCTCGACAGGTAGTAGCCCGAGAAGCCCAGCGCCGCGGCCGTCCAGCGGTCGCGCCAGGGCAGCGGCGCGCGGCCGCGGCCGGCCCACCAGGCCATCGCGACGAAGAAGGGCAGCGCCACCGCCATGCGCAGCATGATCAGCGTGACCGCGTCCACGCCATGCCGGTAGGCCAGCTTGACGATGATGGCCTTGCCGCTGAAGGCCACCGCGCCGGCCACCGCCAGCAGCGGCCCGACCCAGGCACGCGCGTCGTCGTCGGCAGCGGCCGGACCGGGCGGCGGGGCGTTGGCAGACATCGCCGGAATTGTAGGAAGCGCCCGGCGGGGCGCCGGCGGCGGCGCCGTGGCGACGCTTCGCCGCTGCGCAAGCCAGGCTTGCCGCCGGACGCGGGCGCCCAGGCGCGGGAGGGCCCCGACTGACGCGCGGCGCGGCGCTGCGACATACTGCGCCGACAACAACGCACAGCGCGGCGTCCGGCCCCGGCCCAGGGTCCGCGGGCCGCCGCGCGGAGGACGAGGGTTTCAGAAGTGCAAGACCACGACCTGCCCCTGGACGCCGGCAGTGCCACCGCCAGCGCCGGCGGCCCCCGGCGCTGGCCGCGCCATGTGCTGCGCGCGCTGGCGCTGGCCCTGCTGTGCGGCGCGGTCCAGGCGCTGCTGCCGCGCTACACGCTGGGCGGCCTGGCCCTGGCACCGCTGTCGGTGGTGCTGGGTATTGCAGTGGCCGCGGCGATGTCGCGCGGCCGCTGGGCACTGCCCGGTGCGCTGGTCGGCGTGCTGCTGGCCGAGTGGACCACCGGCCACCCGCCGGCGGCTGCCGCGGCCGCAGCCGCGGTGCTGGGCCTGCAGGCCGCGCTGGCCGGCTGGCTGATGCGCCACGCCGACGACCCCGGCCTGCTGCAGCTCGACAGCTGGCCACGGCTGCGCCGCTTCGTGCTGGTGGCTGCGCCGGCCGCGGCGCTGCTGGGCGTGCTGGCCGGCGCCTGGCTGCCGGGCAGCCCCGACCCGGCCGCCGCCGGGCTGCGCGCGCTGCTGGCCGGCGCGGTGGGCCGCTTCGTCGCCGACGCCGCCGGCATCGTCGTCACCGCGCCGGTGCTGCTGGCCTGGCTGGGCCGGCCGACCGGGCTGTGGCGGCCGCGCCGCCGCCTGGTGGCCCTGCCGCTGCTGCTGCTGACCGCGGTGATGCTGCCCGGCATCGACCAGGTGGCCCGGCGCGACGAGCTGCGGCTGCAGAACCGCTTCAGCCGCGAGGCCGAGCTGCGCCGCGTGCGCGTGCAGCAACTGCTCAGCGACCCGCTGGACGCCGCCAGCGCGATGCGCGGCGTGCTGGCCGCCGCTGGCGCCCAGGCACCCACCGCGCTGTTCAACCGCCAGGCCGAGGCCTGGGCCGCCCGCCTGCCCGGCCTGCAGGCGCTGGGCTGGCTGGAGGCGCCGGCCGCCGACGGCGACTGGCGCCTGGCCCACCGCCACGGCCCCGACGGCGTGGTGGCCGACCGGCTGCTGCCCGCGGCGGTGCCGCGCGCGCTGCTGGCCCAGGCCGCGGCGGGCGACCGCCCGGTGGCCCTGCCGCTGGGCGCGGCCGATGGCGCCGCGCGCCTGCTGCTGCTGCAGCCGGTGCCGGCCGAGGCCGAGCGCGCCGGCGCGGCGCCGCGGCTGGTCTTCGCGCTGGTCGACCTGCGCCGGCTGCTGGCCGCCGCCCTGCCCGACGACGAGGACCCGAACGAGCGCGTGTGCATCACCGCCGGCGGCCGCGCACCCGGCGGAGCTGCCGGCGTGGCCACCCCGGCCGGCACGCCGCCGGGCGCGCTGCTACGACTGGCCGGCCCGCCGGGCTGCGAGACCGACGCGCTGGCCAACGCGCTGCGCGTGCAGCCCTTCCGCCTGACGCTGGCCGAGCAGCGCTTCGACGGCGTGGTCACCGAGCCGCCCACCGCCGACAACCGGCTGTTCACCGCCGTCTGGCTGCTGGCGCTGCCGGCGGTGGCCGGCGCGGCGATGCTGGCGGCGATGCTGCTGGCCATCAGCGGCCGGCTGCGCCGCATCGAGGCCGCGGTGGCCGCGCGCACCGCGGCGCTGCAGGCCGAGATCGACGAGCGCCGCCAGGCCGAGGCCCGGCTGGCGGTCAGCGAGCAGCGCTTCCGCGCCATCTTCGACAGCGTGAACATCGGCGTCACCCTGGTCGACCCGCAGGGCACGCTGGTGCAGGTCAACCCGGCCTTCTGCACGATGATGGGCTGCGCGGCCGGGCAGCTGGTCGGCCGGCCGCTGGCCGAGTTCCGCCTGCCCGACGTGGCCGAGGACGACGGCACCGCGGCCGCGGTGGCCGGCGTCGACGCGCGCCGCCAGCGCTACCTGACCGCCGACGGCCGCGTGCTGCAGGTGGCCGCCAGCCTGCGCACGCTGCGCGACAGCACCGGCGCGCCGGTGGCCACGATGGGCGCGCTGCAGGACCTGACCCAGGTGCTGCGCCTGCGCGAGGCCGAGCGCGAGCGCGAGCAGGCCGAGATCGCCAGCCGCGCCAAGAGCGACTTCCTGGCCCGGCTCAGCCACGAGCTGCGCGCGCCGCTGAACGCGATCATCGGCTTCGCCCAGATGGCCGGCGACGCCGACGAGCCGCTGGCCGGTGGCGAGCGCCAGGCCCACGGCCTGGCGCGCATCCGCCAGGCCGGCTGGCACCTGCTGGACATGATCAACGACGTGCTCGACCTCTCGCGCATGGAGGCCGGCGCGCTGCGCCTGACGCTGCAGCCGGTGGCCCTGGCCGACCTGGTGCAGGAGGCCGCGGCGATGGTCGAGCCGGCGGCCGAGCAGGCCCAGGTGCGGCTGGAGCTGTCGCTGTCGCCGCAGGCCGAGACGGTGCAGGCCGACCCGGTGCGGCTGCGCCAGGTGCTGGTCAACCTGCTGGGCAACGCCATCAAGTACAACCGCCGCGGCGGCCGGGTGACGCTGCGCACGCGGCCGGCCGGCGTCGGCGAGGTGGCCATCGAGGTCGAGGACACCGGCATCGGCATGAGCGAGGCGCAGCTGGCGCAGCTCTACCAGCCCTTCAACCGCCTGGGCCGCGAGGCCGCCGGCGGCGGCGCGCCGGGCACCCAGGGCACCGGCATCGGCCTGGTGATCTGCCGCCGCCTGGCCGAGCTGATGGCCGGCGAGCTGTCGGCCAGCAGCCAGGAGGGCGCAGGCAGCTGCTTCACGCTGCGCCTGCCGCGGCCGGCGGGCGCGCCGCAGCGGGTGGAGGTCAGCGCGGCCATGCCGCTGGGGCCGCAGGTCAGCATCGGCACCGTGCTCTACATCGAGGACAGCGAGGCCGACACCGCGCTGATGCGCCGCCTGCTGCAGCAGCGCCCCGGCGTGACCCTGGTGTGCGCGCACACCGCGCAGCAGGGGCTGGCGGTGGCGCACGAGGCCGACCTGATCCTGCTCGACCTGGACCTGCCCGACCGCCCCGGCCTCGACCTGCTGCGCCAGCTGCGCGCCGACACCCGGCTGCGCCGCACGCCGGTGATCGTGGTCTCGGCCGAGACGCGGCCGCAGCGCATCGACGAATGCTTCGACGCCGGGGCGGCGCAGTTCCTGACCAAGCCGCTGGACGCGCCCACCACGCTGCGCGCGATCGACGACGGCCTGCAGGCCTGAGGCTCAGAACCCCGCGGCCTGACCGTCGCGCCGCGGGTCGCTGGCGGCGACGTAGCCCTCGACCGCCGGGTCGCCCAGGCGCCAGATGAACTGGCCGGCGCCCAGGTCCAGGTAGCTGTCGGTCAGCGGCTGGGCCTGGTGGCCCAGGGCCTGCAGGCCCTGCAGCAGCGCGCGGTCCATGTGCGCGTCGACGTTGATCGCCAGGCCCTGGTTGTAGCGCCAGCGCGGCGCGTCGCAGGCGGCCTGCGGCTGCTGGCCGTAGTCCAGCATGCGCACCAGCGTCTGCAGGTGGCCCTGCGGCTGCATGTTGCCGCCCATCACGCCGAAGCTCATCTGCGGCCGGCCGTCGCGCGTCAGGAAGGCCGGGATGATGGTGTGGAAGGGCCGCTTGCCCGGCGCCACCACGTTGGGGTGCGCCGGGTCCAGCGCGAAGCCGTGGCCGCGGTTCTGCAGGCTGACCCCGTACGGCGGCACGACCACGCCGGAGCCGAAGCCCAGGTAGTTGCTCTGGATGAAGCTGACCATCATGCCGCGCTCGTCGGCGGCGGTCAGGTAGATGGTGCCGCCGCGCACCGGGTTGCCGGCGCCGAAGTCCTGCGCCCGCGCCGGGTCGATCAGCCGCGCCCGCGCGGCCAGGTAGCCCGGGTCGAGCAGCTGCTGCGTCGACACGGTCATCGTCGCCGGGTCCGAGACGAAGCGGTAGACGTCGGCGAAGGCCAGCTTCATCGCCTCGATCTGCAGGTGCTGCACCGCCACGCTGTCGGGCCCGCCGAGGGCCGGCAGGTCGAAGTGCTGCAGCAGGCCCAGGGCCATCAGCGCGGCGATGCCCTGGCCGTTGGGCGGGATCTCGTGCAGCCGGAAGCCGCGGTAGTCCTGGCCGATGGGCTCGACCCATTCGGGCCGGTAGCCGGCCAGGTCGGCCGCGCTCAGCGCGCCGCCGTCGGCGGCGGCCTGGCGGGCGATGGCCTCGGCGATCTCGCCGCGGTAGAAGGCCTCGCCGCGGCTGGCGGCGATGGCGCGCAGCGCGCGCGCGGCGCCGGGCATGGTGAAGCGCTCGCCCACCGCCGGCGCGCGGCCGCGCGGCAGGAAGGTCTCGGCGAAGCCGGGCTGGCGCACCAGGTCGGCCACGCGCGCGGCGGCCGCCCACTTGTCGGCCACGATCACCGGCACCGCGTAGCCGCGCTCGGCGGCGTCGATGGCCGGGGCCATCAGGTCGGCAAAGGGCAGGCGGCCGAAACGCTCGCTCAGCGCCGCCCAGGCGGCGACGGCGCCGGGCACGGTCACGGCGTCCCAGCCGCGCTGCGGCGGCGCGCCGGCGGCGTCGCCGTGGCGCTGGCGGAACCAGGCCGGTGTCCAGGCCGCCGGTGCGGGGCCGGACGCGTTCAGGCCGTGCAGCCGCGTGCCGTCCCAGAGGATGCAGAAGGCGTCCGAGCCCAGGCCGTTGCTGCAGGGCTCGACGATGGTCATCACCGCGGCGGCGGCCACCGCGGCGTCCACCGCGTTGCCGCCGGCGGCCAGCATGCGCAGGCCGGCCTGGGCGGCCAGCGGGTGCGAGGTGGCCACCACGTTGCGGGCGAACACCGGGGTGCGCACCGACGGGTAGCCGGCGCGGTAGTCGAAGGCGTGGTCCATGGCGGCGGGCGCGCGTGGGCGCTGGGGCGGAGGAGGTCGGCCGATTGTGCCGGCGCGCCGGCCCAGCGCGTCAGCGCGTCAGCGCATCAGCGGGTCGGCCAGGTAGCGGTCGACGCGCGGCGGCGCGCTGCCCAGGTGGAAGGCCAGCCGGCGCGCGCGCAGGCCGACGTCGGACGCGGTGAAGCGCTGCTGGCGGCGCAGGTGCTCGACCCAGCTCTCGTCGACGAAGTACTCGACATAGCGGCCGGGCCGCGCGGTGTCGCGGAACAAGCCCCAGCTGAGCACGCCCTGGCGCAGCCGGGCGCGGCGCGTGGCCTGCATCACCTCGGCGAACTCGGCGGCGCGGGCCGGGTCGATCAGGTACTCGATGGTCACCATCAGCGGGCCGTCCTCGGGGGCGAAGTCGATCGCCGGCTGCACCGCGTCGGCGCCGGCGGGCACGGCGGCCGGCGACTGGTCGCCGTCCTCGCCGCCCTGCACCGCCCAGCGCCGCGTGGCCAGCAGCACCAGCGGGCCGGCCACGGCCGCGGCCAGCACCGCGGTGCGCACGCTGCTGGCCGCGGCCACCTGGCCCCACAGCATCGAGCCGGCGGCCGAGCCGCCCATCAAGGCCATCTGGTAGAAGGACATGCCGCGGGCGCGCACCCAGTCCGGCAGCACCAGCTGCGCCGCCACGGCCAGCGTGTTGGCGGTGGCGATCAGCGCCATGCCGGCCAGCACCATCGCCGGGAAGGCCAGCCCCGGCCACGGGGCCAGCACCACCGCGCAGGAGGCCAGCGCATGCAGCAGCGTGCCGCCGAGCACGAAGGCGTCGGCGCCGAAGCGCGCGCGCAGCCAGGGGAAGGCCATCACCGCGCCGATCGCGCCGGCGCCCATGCAGGCCAGCATCACGGTGAAGGTGCCGGCGCCGCCGCCGTGCAGCTGCAGCGCGATCAGCGGCAGCATGGCCACCAGCGCGCTGATCTGCAGGAAGAACAGGAACACGCGCAGCAGCACCGCGCGCATGCGCGGCGACTGGGCCACGTGCTGCAGGCCCACGCGCATCGCGCCGACGAAGCGCTCGCCGGGCAGCGCGCTGGGCGCGCGCTCGGCGCGCCAGCGCAGGATCAGCCAGGAGGCCAGCAGCGCCAGCAGCGCGTTGACCACGAACACCGCCGCCGCGCCCAGCCCGGCCAGCAGCGCCCCGGCGATCACCGGGCCGAACACCCGCGCCAGGTTCATCGACACGCCGTTGAGCGCCAGCGCCGCAGGCAGCTCGGCACGCGGCACCAGCGAGGGCACGATGGCCGAGAACACCGGCCAGCGCATGGCCAGGCCGATGCCGTTGGCGAAGGTCAGCAGCAGCAGCAGCGGCGCGTTCAGGCCGTCCAGCAGCGCCAGCACGGCCAGCACCAGCGCCACCGCCGCCACCCACAGCTGCGTGGCGGCGTACCAGCGCCGGCGGTCCAGGATGTCGGCCAGCGCGCCGCTGGGCAGGCCCAGCAGGAACACCGGCAGCGTCGAGGCGGTCTGCACCAGGGCCACCAGCACCGGGCTGGTGGTCAGCTGGGTCATCAGCCAGGCCGCCGCGACGTCGTTCATCCACATCGTCACGTTGGCCGCCAGCCAGGTCAGCCACAGGCTGGCGAACACCGGGTGGGACAGCGGGGCCAGCGCGCCGGGCAGGGGGCGGGAGGATGGCGGCGTCATGGACCGGGGATGATGGGGCAAGCCGGCGCAGCGGGCTGTCGCGCCGGTGCCCGGCGCGGCACGCGGCCGCGGGGTGTTCAGAAACGACAACGGCCCCGCGACGGGGCCGTTCCTCGGCAGGCGCGAGGCCCCTTCCGGGCCCTCGCGTCCGGCCTCAAAGCCCGGCCGCTGGTATCGCGGCCGGTCCTTCGGCAGGCGCGAGGCCCCTTCCGGGCCCTCGCGTCCGGCCTCAGTCCTCTTCCTTGAAGGCTTCCTGGCGCTTGGCCTTGATCGAGGGCAGCATGACCACGACGATCATCAGCAGCGCCGCCACCAGCAGGCCCGCCGACAGCGGCCGCGTCGCGAAGGTGGTCCAGTCGCCGCGCGACAGCAGCAGCGCACGGCGCAGGTTCTCCTCCATCATCGGCCCCAGGATGAAGCCCAGCAGCAGCGGCGCCGGCTCGCAGCCCAGCTTGAAGAAGGCGTAGCCCAGCAGCGTGAAGGCGGCGGTCATGTAGACGTCGAACGCGCTGTTGTTCAGCGAGTACGAGCCGATCGAGCAGAACACGACGATGGCCGGGAACAGGAAGCGGTAGGGCACGGTCAGCAGCTTGATCCAGATGCCGATCAGCGGCAGGTTCAGGATCACCAGCATCAGGTTGCCGATCCACATCGACGCGATCAGGCCCCAGAACAGCTGCGGGTTGCTGGTCATCACCTGCGGGCCGGGCTGGATGCCCTTGATGGTCATCGCACCGACCATCAGCGCCATCACCGCGTTGGGCGGGATGCCCAGCGTCAGCATCGGGATGAAGCTGGTCTGCGCACCGGCGTTGTTGGCCGACTCGGGACCGGCCACGCCGCGGATGTTGCCCTGGCCGAAGGGCACCTCGCCCGGGCGGCCCTTGCTCTTCTTCTCCAGCGTGTAGGCGGCGAAGGACGCCAGCAGCGCACCGCCGCCGGGCAGCACGCCCAGGATCGAGCCCAGCGAGGTGCCACGCAGCACGGCCGGGAAGGCGTCCTTGAAGTCCTGCGCCGTCGGCCACAGGCCGCTGACGCTCTTGGTGAAGACCTCGCGGTGCTCCGACGGCCGCGACAGGTTGGCCACGATCTCGCCGAAGCCGAAGATGCCCATGGCGATGGCGACGAAGCCGATGCCGTCGGTCAGCTCGGGGATGTCGAAGCTGTAACGCGGCACGCCCGAGATCACGTCGGTGTTGATCTGGCCCAGCAGCAGGCCCATCAGGATCATCGCGATCGCCTTGACCAGCGAACCCGAGGCCAGCACCACCGCGCCGATCAGGCCCAGCACCATCAGGCTGAAGTACTCGGCGGGGCCGAACTTGAAGGCCAGCTCGGTCAGCGGCGGCGCGAAGGCGGCGATGATGATCGTGCCCACGCAGCCGGCGAAGAACGAGCCCAGACCGGCCGCGGCCAGTGCCGCACCGGCGCGGCCCTTGCGGGCCATCTGGTAGCCGTCCAGCGCGGTGACCACCGAGCTGGACTCGCCCGGAACGTTGATCAGGATGGCGGTGGTCGAGCCGCCGTACTGCGCGCCGTAGTAGATGCCGGCCAGCATGATCAGCGCCGGCGTGGCGTCCAGCGCGTAGATGCTGGGCAGCAGCATCGCGATGGTGGTCACCGGCCCCAGGCCGGGCAGCACGCCGATCAGCGTGCCCAGCACCGCGCCGCCGAAGGCATAGAGCAGGTTGGTGAGGGTGAAGGCGGTCTGGAAGCCCAGGCCCAGGTTGTTCAGCAGATCCATGTCGCGCGCCTCAGCCGGTGATGAACTTCGGCCACAGCGGGATCACCAGCGACAGGCCCTTGATGAACACGGCCCAGGAGCCGACGGTGAGCACGACGACGCTGATCACCGCGTCCTTCCAGTGGAACTCGTCGCCGGCCAGGCTGCACATCACGATCAGGATGGGCAGCGACACCGCCAGGCCCAGGCGGGGCAGCAGGAAGCCGAACAAGGCCACCGAGGCCATGATGACGAGCAGGGGCTTGAACGCCCAGCGGCCGACCGGCTCGCCGTCGTCGGTCTCGACGACCAGGGCCTTGAACAGCACCATGCCGCCCAGCACGGCCATCAGCAGGCCCAGTCCGAAGGGGAAGTACCCCGGGCCCGGACGGGCCGATGAGCCGAAGCTGTAGTTGGTGGCGCCCCAGGCAAAGCCCAGGCCGACGGCCACGAACAACAACCCCGACCAGAAATCCTTCTGGCTCTTGATCTTCACTGCGCGGTCTCCTCGGACACTGACACGACGTTCGCGCGGATTCTAGGGAGCCCCCCCGGAGCCCCCGGTGTGGTTTCCACGTAAGCGCGCGGCACCCCCGGCTGACGCTGTCGCAGGCGCGACAACGGCCCTGTCCGCGCCCTCGGGTCGGGCGCCCGCAGCGCCGCGGGTCAGGCTTCCGACCAGGCGGGCGTGGCCCGCAGCACCTCGTCGATGGTGGTCTGGCCTTCGGCGACCTTCATCATCCCGGCCAGGCGCAGCGGGCGCATGCCGCCCTTGACCGCCTGGCGGCGCAGGGCCGCGATGTCGTGCGCCGGGTGCACCGCGCGCTTGGCGGCCTCGTCCATCACCAGCAGCTCGTAGAGGCCGACGCGGCCGCGGTAGCCGGTGTGCCGGCAGGCCAGGCAGCCCACCGGCTTGTAGGCGCGCACCGCGCCGCTGACGCGCCAGGGCCGGGCCAGGTCCTCCAGCGTGGCGCGGTCGAAGCCGTCGTCGCGGGCCTTGCAGTCGGGGCACAGGGTGCGCGCCAGGCGCTGCGCCAGCACGCCGATCACCGTGGCCGAGATCAGGTAGGGCGGCACGCCCAGGTCGACCAGCCGGGTGATGGCCGCGGCCGCGTCGTTGGTGTGCAAGGTGCTGAACACCAGGTGGCCGGTCAGCGCGGCCTGGATGGCCATCTCGGCGGTGGCCAGGTCGCGGATCTCGCCGACCATGATGATGTCCGGGTCCTGGCGCATCAGCGCGCGCAGGCCCTCGGCAAAGCCCATGTCCAGCGCGGCCTGCACCTGGGTCTGGTTGAAGGCCGGCTCGATCATCTCGATCGGGTCCTCGACGGTGCAGACGTTGACCGCGTCGGTGGCCAGGGACTTCAGCGTCGAGTACAGCGTGGTCGTCTTGCCGCTGCCGGTGGGCCCGGTGACCAGGATGATGCCGTGGGCCTGGCCGACCAGCTGCTGCCAGCGCTCGGCGTCGTGGGCAGCGAAGCCCAGCGCATGCACGTCCTTGACCACCGTCTCGGGGTCGAACACGCGCATCACCAGCTTCTCGCCGAAGGCGGTGGGCAGGGTGGACAGGCGCATCTCGACCTCGCCGCCGGGGCCGTCGGCGCTGTCGGGGCGCTTGGTCTTGATGCGGCCGTCCTGCGGCCGCCGGCGCTCGACCACGTCCATGCGGCCCAGCAGCTTGATGCGCGCGGTCATCGCGTTCATCACCGCCAGCGGCACCTGGTAGACGGTGTGCAGCACGCCGTCGATGCGGAAGCGGATCGCGCCCAGCTCGCGCCGCGGCTCGAGGTGGATGTCGCTGGCGCGCTGGTCGAAGGCATAGGACCACAGCCAGTCCACCACCTGCACCACGCCCTGGTCGTTGGCGTCGAGCTGCTTGTTGGTCTTGCCCAGCTCCACCAGCTGCTCGAAGCTGGCGCTGGCCGCGGTCTCGCCGGTCTTCTGCGCCTGCCGCACCGAGCGGGCCAGGTGGTAGAACTCGGTCGTGTAGCGGGCGATGTCCTCGGGATTGGCCAGCACCAGGCGCACGCGCTTGCGGGTGTGGGCCTCGATCTCGGGCTGCCAGGCGGTGTCGAAGGGCTCGCTGGTGGCCACCGTCACCGCGTCGGCCTCCACCTTCACCGGCAGCACGCGGCGCAGCTCGGCGTACTGCAGGCTCATCACCTCGGCGACGCGGCCGACGTCGACCTTCAGCGGGTCGATGCGCAGGTAGGGCAGCTGCACGCGGCGGGCCAGCCATTCGGTCAGCGCCTCGCAATCGAGCGTGCGGCCCTGGTGCTGCAGGCCGGCGCCGCCCAGGCGCACCAGCGCGTGCAGGCTGGAGGCCCCGGCGCCGAAGCGCCGCACCAGCTGCTGCGCGTCGTCGGCACCGACCAGGCCGTCCTCGCGCAGCCACTCCAGCAGGCGTTGCCACTCCAGCCGGCCGGCGCCCCGCGCGCCGGTCGCGGCGGCGGACGGATCGGCCGCGGCGGCGGGACGGTGGCGGGCGGTGCTGGGGCTCATGGCGGCGGCGCAGGATGATGGACGGCAGCGCCCGCAGCCGCGGGCCGGCGACCGGGCCATGGTAGCCGCCACCCAGCGGGATCAGGCCCGCAGCAGCGATGTAAAGCAGGGCCAGATCGGCACGGAGCCGGGGGCGGCGCGCACCGCGCCCACCCGGCGGCGGCTCCGGCTCAGTGGCGCAGCAGCAGGTGGCGCAGCGTCTGCAGGTAGCCGGGGCTGTCCTCGGGCTCGGCGGCGCCGCCGCACAGCACCAGCAGCCGGCGCAACTCCTGCACGACCGGCCGCGGGAAGCCGCGCCGGCCGCCGCGGCGGTCGGTCAGCAGGTCGTCCAGCACCTCGCGCGCCTGCGCCGGATCGCGCCAGTGCCAGGCAATGCGGTTGGCCACCCGCGGATACAGCGTGCACAGGCGCAGCGGCCGCCGGCCCGCGGGCAGGCGGCGCAGCCACAGGCGCGTGGTCCCGGTCAGCGACTCGTCGCTGTGCCGCGGCGGGCGGCGCACGCCCTCCCAGCCACCGTGGACGTTCTGGGGACGGGCGGACGATGAAGAGGAAGCGCTGGCCATGGGCTGCCATCGGCCGCGCGCCTGGCAACTTGAGGGCGCCAGCCACGCCCAGGGGATCCGCCGGCCGGATGTGGCACGGCCGGCCACCTGGTGGCCGAGGAGGCATGGCTCGCTGGCAAGCGTGGACCGCATGACCCTGCAAACCTGCCGACCGACCCGCCCGATCCGCCGGGCACACCCGGCAGCCCATGGGCCCCCGGTGCTGCCTCCAGCTGTGCCCCCACCGCACCGGCAACGGCCGCACGGTGCATCCCAGGCAGCCAAGAAAGAAAAGCGCCAAGGCGTTGATTTCCTTGGCGCTTTCTTCGTTTGCGGTCCTATGTGGACCTTGTCTTGGGCCGGGGTCACTCCAACCACCTATGACGGCACCACGGAATCTGGAAAGTTACTGCAGAAGTTACTGCATCAGGACGCCGCCACCCTGCGGATGGCCGATCAGACCAGCAACCCGCTGATGAACCCCAGCCGCGCCGCGTAGGCGCGCAAGGCGTCGTCTCGGACTTCCTCGCATTGCAGGATCGCCGACAGCAGCCGTGTGCGCGTGGCCCGGTGCATGCCCTTGGGCCGACGCCAGTCAGGCCCCAGTCGGGCCTCCAGCTTCGATTGCCGCCGCCAGCTTCGCGCCACGACATCCTCCGATTGGCTGGCGTAGCTGACGCCCTGGCAGCGCCTGCAGGCGAACATCGCCCGGCGCAGGTACAGCACGGCCACCCGGCCATCGCATCGCGGGCAGCACAGCCATGGCCTTGACCCGCCGAACTGGCAGGGCGTCGTGACGCGGGCAACGCGCTGGACCGTGGGCCGCTCGTCACAGGAAAAGCGAAGCGCCAGCGCGTGGCGTTCCACGTTGATGCTGATGCTGCCGGCCGACTCGCCCGTGTAGTGGTTCGTCCAGCGCCACGAGAAGCAGTAGCCGTCCTGCAGCAGATCGCGCCGCGCCAGGTCGCGCACGTCCAGCCGTAGACAGCCCTCGGCCTTGACCTTGCGGCCGGGCCGCCCTGCCCCGTACCGGTAACCCCCTCGCGCCATGCGTGCCCCCTCCACGGATTACGAAATCAACAGCGAAACCCGCAGCGCGCCTTGCCGCTGCGTACTTCGCCCAGGCTTCCTAGCTGCCCCTGCTGGCCCGTTCATAGTCGCTCAGCCAGCCATCGTTCATCGCCGCGCCTTCCATGCCGTCTTGTGTTTGGCTTGGCTGTACTGAACTGGGCTTTACTAAGGACCCGCGGGCCAGTCGCGGCTTGCCCGATGGCTTACCCGACGTGCCGATAGACCGGGCGCCGTTCGTCTTGGCGGCGCCGGCCCGCCCGCCGTCGGATTGCCGCTGCCGGCGCTCGTCGAGGTGATCGCGGTAGTCGTCCAGCTCTGGACACCGGATCACGTCGTCGGTGATGCGCAGCAGCGGCAGCACCTCGGGCAGCGCCGCCTCGATCTGCTCAGGCGGGTAACCCAGCACGCGCGCCAGCGTGCGCGGATCGGCCGGCACGCTGCCATTGACCCAGCACTCCAGCCGCAACGAGTAGAGCAACCCGCGGGCCTCCAGGCTCATCACCCGGTAGGCGGTCCTGGCCATCATGCTCGCCGCGTACTCCTGATAGGCCGGCGCCTCACGCTGTTGAGCCATAGCCCGCCTCCGCGGCCACGCGCAGCAGCAACCGGTAGACGCCCCACAGGTCGGCCAGCGGCAACGATGCCAGGTCCGGGCCAACGCCCAGCCCGGGCAACCGGTGGGCCAGCGCCTGAGCCCGCCACAGCAACTGTTCACGCATGGGCCACCTCACGCACCCACAGGTAATCAGCCACGCGGTGCTTGCAGCCACCGTCGGTTTCCACCGTGGTCCACAGGGTCAGGATGTTCTGCCCTTCCTCGCGCAGTTCCTTGACCCGCCCGGCCGGGTGCAGGATGTCGAGATAATCCCGGGCCTCCTGTGTACTGATCATCGGAAACAGCCTGAACCCTGCTCGCAGCCGCTCGCGCTGGGTTTCACGCGACGTGCCGGTAAACTTGTCGCGGATCGCTTTCAGGGCCGCCCTCTTATCCGGGGCGGCCTTTTTGTTGTCGGTCATGGCGCCCCCCTGCTTATGCAACTTGGGCGGCAAGCCAGGCCGTCACGTCAGCCGCGCGCCAGCGGGTGCATCGCGCGCCAAGCCGAATGGGCTGCGGGAATTCACCTGCGGCCATCTTTGCGTAGATGGTGCTCTTACTTAATGCGGTCGCCACTTCAACGGTACGAATCTTCAGAAGTGCTTCCTGCACTTGCAGAACATGCAACGGTTGATGCGTTTTGGACCGGGGCTCCCGAAGCTGATTCGTGGCAGGTTGGATGATTTCGGACATATTCGCCTCACGTCGGTTGATCATGAGGCGATCATTCTCGTAGTGGCCGGAATTTAATAGCCAGAACGTTCTGTAGATTTCAGCGTTATGTTTTCCCTCCCTCAGGACGGCCTCCAGTTCGCTGCCAATTGGCCACTTGAGCGATGAGCCCGCGAGTGGTCCTCGGAATCGTCGAGCCGTATCTTTCGGCCAGGAACCTCTCTATCCGTTGCTTCGGTGTCCCAGACGATTGGCGCCGCGCGTACTCCCATGCAGCAACAGCAATATGAAGTAGTTCCGGGTAGTCCTCAGCGTCCGGATCAAAGAAGGGAGCGCGATAGACGCTGTCGTGAGCATCGATAAGCCCTTCCTTCAGCGCCCATGCAGCCCACTCGGGCGTGAACCCGTTCTCACTTGCCCACTTCAAAAAGTAGGCTGGCGCATAGCGCGCACCAATATCGTGATCAGTCGAATTCCACCGCCTCACCAATCGACCTAAGACCACGCCATATCCGTCGAGCAATTTCGACTTCTCGACTACTTCAGGATCTTCACGGTGCTTAAGCCACTGACTGACTTTGCGCTTGGTCCGTTCGAGGTCAATCGCCTGCAATTGAGGCCCGTCCTCTCGAAGTACGCGTCGCATCTCCGCAATTTCCTCGCTCCATGCTTCCGCAACGGGCGTGAGATAGAAATCGTCCCCGGCAGTCAACGGTAGGGCGTTTCTGATCTTCGGAGAGTCGAAAATCTCAGCCCCCATGTAGTTATTCCACGTCCAGTCAATCAGCGCACCCATTGGACTGATACCAGCCAACAACAATAGTCCGTCGCGTGGATTCCAAACTTGCTGACTAAGGCGCTCCGGGAGAGATGAGTAGCGATACGGATCGGCCAATCGGTCCCTTTCGCTCTTTATCGAAATGAAGAACTGAACCTCCGGTGGAAGACGATTGAAGTCAAGTTTCCGATCAATGAACTCGCTGAGCAGCACTTCATGCTCGGGCGAAAGATGGGGAAGTGGTCGTCCAAGCGTTGCGGCGACTCGGCCGGCCTCAATCGTCCTGATGGACTCAACCTCATGCCGAAAAAGCAATTCCTCCGCTGACAAACGCATGCACCCCTCGCGCACCCCTGATAGGGTCGCCGCGCCAGCCCGTCAGGGAAACGGGTTTTCGGGGATCAGCCTAGGCGCGACGATTCGGTACTAGCCCGCTCGGGTGAACGGCAACACGTCGGCCCCTTTGCGCAGGCGGTCGAGGTAGTCGGCCCACTGCTGCATCAGCGCACGGCGCTGCTCGGCGAACTGGGTGCGGTTGTAGGCGCGGCCGAGGCTGTCCTTGACGCTGTGGGCCAGCTGCGCCTCGATGATGGCTTCCGGCACGCCCAGCCGCTCGGCCAGCATCGTGCGCGCCATCGCGCGAAAGCCGTGCGTGGTCAGGTCGTTCTGCGTGTCGATGCCCATGCGCTGCAGCGCGCCGTTCAGCGTCATGTTGGACATGGGGCGGTCGCCGCCGCGCACGCTGGGGAACACGTACTGGCCGGCGCCGGTCAGCGGCTGCAGGTCCTTGAGGATGGCCACGGCCTGCGTGGCCAGGGGCACGTCGTGGGGCTGGCCCTTCGACTTGTCGTGCAGCGTGCGCTTCATCTTCGCGGCGGGGATGGTCCACACCGCCGCGTCCAGATCCACCTCAGCCCACTCCATCGCCCGCAGGTTGCCCGGGCGCTGGAACAGCATCGGCGCCAGCTGCAGGGCTGCGCGCGTGGTGGGCTGGCCCTGGTAACCCTCGATCATGCGCAGCAGGTTGGCCACGGCCTTCGGCTCGGTGACGCTGGCCATGTGCTTTGGCTTGACCGGCTGCAGGGCTTCCTTCAGGTCGGCGGCCGGGTTGCGCCTACACACCTCGGTGACGATGCCGTAGCGGAAGACTTGCCCGCAGGCGTCCTTGACGCGGTGCGCCGTCTCGATGGCGCCGCGCGCCTCCACGCGGCGCAGCACCGTCAGCAGGTCGGCGGCCGTCACGTCGTCGATGGGCGTGCGGCCGAGCCAGGGGAACACGTCCTGCTCGAATCGGATCAGTGTGCGGTCGGCATGGCCCGCGCTGACCTTGCTGCGGTGGATCGTCTCGACCCACTCCCTGGCCACCGCCTCGAAACTGTTGACGGGTGGCAGGCCCTGATCTTCCCGTGCATCGGCCGCTGCCTGCGCGTGCTGCTCGGCCTTGTCGGCCTGGCGCAGTGCGCTCGGGTCGGTGCCGGCGGCCACCAGTCTGCGGAACTCGTCGGCTTTCTGACGGGCCGGCGCAAGCTTGGTGTTCGGGTAGGTGCCAAGTGACAGCGTCTTGCGCTTGCCGCCGTGGCTGTAGTCAAAGCGCCAGCCGTGGGCGCCGCCCTTGACGAACAGCAGCAGGTACAGGCCCTCGCCGTCGCTGATGCGCTTGCGCGGGTCACCGGGCTTGATCGCCTTGAGCGTGGAGTCGCCGGGGATCAGGTTCTTCGCCATCGCGCACCGCCTTCCTGCAGTAACTTTCGTCGCAGCAACCGGCGCCGAGGGCGGTTACTGCGGAAGTTACTGTAGCAGGGGGTGGTTCACGTCGGGTCACGGCGGACCACGGCGGAAAAGAAAAGGGCGCTAAGTCGTTGATTTACTTAGCGCCCTAGACTCTGTCGGACATCGTCAAACAGTAACTTGGTGGAGCCGGGGGGAATCGAACCCCCGTCCGCAAGCCATCACCGGCCAGTTCTACATGCTTAGCTGTCTGATTTGAATCTCACGGGTCCGGTCGCGCAGCAGCACGCTACCGACCCCGCCAGCCACTTGGATCTCGTTCCCGGCCGAATGGCCCGACCGGCAACCAGCCGATGTGAATGACTTCGCAGCCTTCTGCCTTGCGGCTTGGACCCGGCCCATCGGCCAACCGTTGCGAAGCTCACCGGTGTTTAAGCGGCGAGAGCGTACGAAGAATCGTTCGCAGTTACTTTGTTTCCAGTGGTTTTACGAGCGAACTGGTGCTCGGCATGCCCTGAACCGACTCCGCACCCACGTCGAAGCCAGGTCGGCCCCTGGTAGAGCGGTAGTTTAGGCCAGTTCCAGCCAGTTCAAGAGCTGGTCCGGCGCATCGAGCACCCGGTCGGCGCCCCAGGCCTGCACCGGCTCGCCCTGGCCCAGGTAGCCCCAGGCCGCGGCCAGCGCGGTCATGCCCGCGGCACGGCCGGCGACGATGTCACGGTGGTCGTCGCCGACGTAGGCGCAGCGCCGCGGGTCCACGCCGAGGCGGCGCGCGGCCTCCAGCAGCGGCGCCGGATGCGGCTTGGCATGCGGCGTCGTGTCGCCGGCGATCACCACCGCGGCGCGCGCCGCCAGGCCCAGGCCGTGGACGATGGGCTCGGTGAAGCGCATGGCCTTGTTGGTCACGATGCCCCAGGGCAGTCCGGCGGCCTCCAGCCGCGCCAGCACCGGCTGCACCGCGTCGAACACGCGGGTGTCCACCAGCAGACGTTCGGCGTAGCGCGCCAGGAAGGCGTCGCGCAGGCCCTCGAAGCGCGCGTCCTCCGGGCCGACGCCGAAGGCCACGCCGACCATGCCGCGCGCGCCACTGCCCACCATCGGCCGCAGGTCGGCGTAGGGCAGCGGCGCCAGGCCGTGCCGTGCGCGCAGGTCGTTGGCCGCACCGGCCAGATCGGGCGCGCTGTCGACCAGCGTGCCATCCAGGTCGAACAGCAGCACCGGCCGGTCGGCCCCCGCAGGCACCGCCGTCATGCCGGCGCCCGGCAGGCCAGCAGGTAGTTCACCGAGGTGTCGGCAGACAGCCAGTAGCGCCCGGTCAGCGGGTTGTACTCCAGGCCCTGGAAGCCCTGCGGCTCCAGGCCGGACTCGCGCGCCCAGCGCGACAGCTCGCTGGGCCGGATGAAGCGTGCGTACTCGTGCGTGCCCTTGGGCAGCAGCCGCAGCACATGCTCGGCGCCGACGATCGCGAACAGCCAGGCCTTGGGGTTGCGGTTGATCGTCGAGAAGAACACCCAGCCACCGGGCTTGACCAGCGTGGCGCAGGCGCGCACCACCGAGGCCGGGTCGGGCACGTGCTCCAGCATCTCCATGCAGCTGACGACGTCGAAGGCCGCCGGCTGCTCGGCCGCCAGGGCCTCGGCGGCCACCTCGCGGTAGCGCAGCCGCGGGCAGCCCGATTCCAGCGCGTGCAGCTGTGCCACCTTCAACGGCTTGGTCGACAGGTCGATGCCCAGCACGTCGGCGCCGCGCTGGGCCATGGACTCGGCCAGGATGCCGCCGCCGCAGCCGATGTCGACCACGGTCTTGCCGGCCAGGCCGGCCTGGCGGTCGATCCAGTCCAGGCGCAGCGGGTTGATCTGGTGCAGCGGGCGGAAGTCGCCTTCCGGGTCCCACCAGTGGTGGGCCAGCTCTCCGAACTTGGCCAGTTCCTGCGGATCGGCGTTGACGGTCGACATGGCAGCGGATTGTCTCAGCACAAAAGAAAACCCCGCCGAGGCGGGGTTCCGGACAGGCCCGGCAGGTGGCCGGGCCCAGGTGATGCGGCCCGCAGGCCGGCGATCACTTCTTGGCGCGGGTGCCCACCACTTCGATCTCGACGCGGCGGTTCTTGGCGCGGCCTTCGGCGGTCTTGTTGTCCGCCACGGGCTGCTTCTCGCCCTTGCCTTCGGTGTAGACGCGGTTCTTCTCGATGCCCTTCGACACCAGGTAGGCCTTGACGGCTTCCGAACGCTTGACCGACAGCTTCTGGTTGTAGGCGTCAGCGCCCACCGAGTCGGTGTGGCCGACCGCGATGATCACTTCCAGCGCGACGGCACCGGTCTTGCCGACCAGGTCGTCCAGCTTGGCCTTGGCTTCGGGCTTCAGGTCGGCCTTGTCGAAGTCGAAGAAGGCGTCGGCGGCGAAGGTGACCTTCTCGCTGACCGGAGCGGCCGGGGCCGGGGCGGGCTTCGGCGCCGGGGCGGGAGCGGCCGGAGCGGCCGGGGCAACCGGGGCGGGGGCCGGGGCAGCCTTGGCCGGGGCCGGGGCGGGCGCCGGAGCGGGCTTCAGCGCGCCATCGCAGGCCTTGTCGGCGGTGGCCGGGGTCCAGCCGGCGTCACGCCAGCACAGCTCGTTGCTGCCGTTCTTCCAGACGGTGCCGTCGGCGCCGCGCCAGTTGTCGCCACCGGTGGTGACTTGAGCGAAAGCCGCGGGGGCAGCCAGTGCGGCCGACGCGAACAGCATCGCCACCTTGTTGAGTTTCTTCATGATTCTCCTCTCGAGGAAAGCCGCAGATGCCTGCGAAACGTCCAAATCGGAAGCAAGAAAAGCCGGCAAACACCCGGTACGGCAAGCGTCTGCCACCGACGAATCATTGTGCCATAGGGCCTTCCGCCCCCTGGATTTTCAGTCGTCAGGCGCGGCGGTGGCCACCGGCTGTTGCAGCAGAACCACAGTGCGCCACCGCTTAGAATGGCCGGTTGCCGCGCGGAACGGTCCGCACCGGCAAGCCAGCTCCGGCGCCGCCGCGCCGCTTCCGCATGACGCCCTTCGCCAAGGAAACCCTGCCCATCAGCCTCGAGGAGGAGATGCGGCGTTCGTACCTCGATTACGCGATGAGCGTGATCGTCGGCCGCGCCCTGCCCGACGCGCGCGACGGCCTGAAGCCGGTGCACCGGCGCGTGCTGTTCGCGATGCACGAGCTGAACAACGACTGGAACCGGCCGTACAAGAAGTCCGCCCGCATCGTCGGCGACGTCATCGGTAAGTACCACCCGCACGGCGACACCGCGGTGTACGACACCATCGTGCGCATGGCCCAGGATTTCAGCCTGCGCCACATGCTGGTCGACGGCCAGGGCAACTTCGGTTCGGTCGACGGCGACAACGCCGCGGCGATGCGCTACACCGAGATCCGGCTGGCCAAGATCGCCCACGAGATGCTGGCCGACATCGACAAGGAAACCGTCGATTTCGCGCCCAACTACGACGGCTCCGAGAAGGAGCCCACGGTGCTGCCGGCGCGCCTGCCCAACCTGCTGGTCAACGGCAGCGCCGGCATCGCGGTGGGCATGGCCACCAACATCCCGCCGCACAACCTCAACGAGGTGGTCGACGCCTGCCTGCACCTGCTGAAGGTGCCCGAGGCCTCGATCGACGAGCTGATGCAGATCGTGCCGGCGCCGGACTTCCCGACCGCGGGGATCATCTACGGCGTCAACGGCGTGCGCGAGGGCTACCGCACCGGCCGCGGCAAGGTGGTGATGCGCGCCAAGGTGCACTTCGAGGACATCGGCAAGGGCGAGCGCCAGGCGATCATCGTCGACGAGATCCCCTACCAGGTGAACAAGAAGAGCCTGCTCGAGCGCATCGCCGAGCTGGTGCACGAGAAGAAGCTGGAGGGCATCAGCCACATCCAGGACGAGTCCGACAAGTCGGGCATGCGGGTGGTCATCGAGCTCAAGCGCGGTGAAGTGCCCGAGGTGGTGCTGAACAACCTGTACAAGCAGACCCAGCTGCAGGACACCTTCGGCATCAACATGGTGGCGCTGGTCGACGGCCAGCCCAGGCTGTGCAACATCAAGCAGCTGCTGGAGATCTTCCTCGAGCACCGGCGCGAGGTGGTCACCCGCCGCACGGTGTACGAGTTGCGCAAGGCGCGCGAGCGCGGCCACGTGCTGGAAGGCCTGGCGGTGGCGCTGGCCAACATCGACGAGTTCATCGAGACCATCAAGACCAGCCCGACGCCGCCGGTGGCCAAGCAGGCGCTGATGGCCAAGAGCTGGGATTCCAGCCTGGTGCGCGAGATGCTGATGCGCACCGAGGGCGACACGCCCGGCGGCAGCAAGGCCTACCGCCCCGAGGGCCTGCCCGCCAGCTACGGCCTGCAGCCCGACGGCCTGTACCGCCTGTCCGACGACCAGGCCAGCGAGATCCTGCAGATGCGCCTGCAGCGCCTGACCGGACTGGAGCAGGACAAGATCATCGGCGAGTACCGGGACGTGATGGCCGTCATCGCCGACCTGCTGGACATCCTCGCCCGGCCCGAGCGCGTGACCGCGATCATCGGCGAGGAGCTGACCGCGCTGCGACAGGAGTTCGGCCAGACCAAGGTCGGCGCGCGCCGCAGCGTGATCGAGCACAACGTGCAGGAGCTCGGCACCGAGGACCTGATCACGCCCACCGACATGGTGGTCACGCTCAGCCACACCGGCTACATCAAGAGCCAGCCGCTGGCCGAGTACCGCGCCCAGAAGCGCGGCGGCCGCGGCAAGCAGGCGACGCAGACCAAGGACGACGACTGGATCGACCAGCTGTTCATCGCCAACACGCACGACTGGATCCTGTGCTTCAGCGACCGCGGGCGGGTCTACTGGCTCAAGGTCTGGGAAGTGCCGCAGGGCTCGCGCAACTCGCGCGGCCGGCCGATCGTCAACATGTTCCCGCTGCAGCCCGGCGAGAAAGTGACCGTGGTGCTGCCGCTGACCGGCGAGTTCCGCAGTTTCCCCGGCGACCACTACATCTTCATGGCCACCGCGCTGGGCACGGTCAAGAAGACCGCCCTCGACGAGTTCAGCAACCCGCGCAAGGCCGGCATCATCGCCGTCGACCTGGACGAGGGCGACCACCTGATCGGTGCCGCGCTGACCGACGGCAAGCACGACGTGATGCTGTTCTCCGACGGCGGCAAGGCGGTGCGCTTCGACGAGGACGACGTGCGCGCGATGGGCCGCCAGGCCCGCGGCGTGCGCGGCATGAACCTGGAGGACGGCCAGACCGTGATCGCCATGCTGGTGGCCGAGGACGAGACGCAGAGCGTGCTCACCGCCACCGAGAACGGCTACGGCAAGCGCACCTCCATCGTCGAGTACACCCGCCACGGCCGCGGCACCAAGGGCATGATCGCCATCCAGCAGAGCGAGCGCAACGGCAAGGTCGTCGCCGCCACGCTGGTGCGGCCCAGTGACGAGATCATGCTGATCACCGACAAGGGCGTGCTGGTGCGCACCCGCGTCAGCGAGATCCGCGAGCTCGGCCGCGCCACCCAGGGCGTGACGCTGATCGCGTTGGACGACGGCGCCAAGCTGTCAGGCCTGCAGCGCATCGCCGAGAACGACGCCGCGGTCGATGGCGGCGCCGACGCCGCTGCCGGCCCCGACGAGGTGGCCGATCCCGGCCCCGACCCCACCCCCTGACCAGGACTGTCCATGAAGTTCGTTTCCCGGCTGGCCCGCGCCACCCTGATCACCGCGCTGGCCGCCACGGCCGGCCTCGCGCTGGCGCAGACCGCGCCCTCGTCCGTCTCGCCGGCCCGCAAGGAGCTGGTGGCCAAGGCCCTGCAGCTGCAGCAGGCCGGCATCGAGAGCGTCGGCAACCTGATCGCCAACCAGACCGCCAACAGCGTGCTGCAGGCCGCCGGCCAGGCCCTGGGCCGCGTGCCGGCCGACAAGCGCGAGGCCCTGGTGCCGGAGCTGCAGGCCGAGGTGCGCAAGTTCCACGACGAGGCCGCGCCGATGCTGCGCAGCCTGGCGGTGAAGCTGGCCCCGACGACGCTGGGCGCGGCGCTGGAGGAGAAGTTCAGCGAGGACGAGCTGAAGACGCTGGTGGCCTGGCTGGAATCGCCGGTCAGCCGCAAGTACCAGCAGGTCTCCGGCGAGCAGCAGCAGGCGCTGGCGCAGAAGGTGGTGGCCGAGGCCCGGGCGCAGATGGAGCCCAAGCTGAAGGCGCTGGAGCAGAGCCTGGGCGCCAAGCTCAGCGCCGCGGGCGCCCCGGCCGGGGCAGCCAGCGGTGCCCGCCCGGCCGCCCCCGCGGCCAAGGCCTCCGGCCCCGCGACGACCAAGAAGTGACCCCCGGCCCCTGCACCCCGACCCGATGACGACGACGCCGCGCCCCTACAACTTCTCCGCCGGCCCGGCGGTGCTGCCCGAGGACGTGCTGCGCCAGGCCGCGGCCGAGATGCTCGACTGGCACGGCTCGGGCATGAGCGTGATGGAGATGAGCCACCGCGGCAAGGAGTTCATCTCGATCGCCGAGACGGCCGAGGCCGACCTGCGCACGCTGCTGGCCGTGCCGGCGCAGTTCCGCATCCTGTTCATGCAGGGCGGCGGGCTGGCCGAGAACGCCATCGTGCCGCTGAACCTGTCCCGGCTGCGGCCCGGCGGCGCGGTCGACGTGGTCGTCAGCGGCGCCTGGTCCAAGAAGTCGGCGGGCGAGGCGCGCAAGTACGCCGACGTGGCCATCGCCGCCAGCAACGAGGCCGACGGCCACACCTCGCTGCCCGACCCGGCCGCCTGGAAGCTGCGTCCGGGCAGTTCGTATGTGCACCTGTGCAGCAACGAGACCATCCACGGCGTCGAGTACCAGCAGCTGCCCGACCTGGCCGCGCTGGGCTGCGACGCGCCCCTGGTCATCGACTGCTCCAGCCACATCCTGTCGCGGCCCATCGACTGGTCGCGCGTGGGCCTGGCCTTCGCCGGGGCGCAGAAGAACATCGGCCCGGCCGGCCTGACCCTGGTCATCGTGCGCGAGGACCTGCTGGGCCATGCCCTGCCGGCCTGCCCCTCGGCCTTCGACTACAAGACGGTGGCCGACAACGCGTCGATGTTCAACACGCCGCCGACCTACGCGATCTACATCGCCGGCCTGGTCTTCCAGTGGCTGAAGGCCCAGGGCGGCGTGGCCGAGATGGAGCGCCGCAACGTGGCCAAGGCCGAGCTGCTCTACGGCTACCTGGACAGCTCGGACTTCTACGTCAACCGCGTCGCCCACGCCGGGCGCTCGCGCATGAACGTGCCCTTCTTCCTGAAGGACGAGTCGCTGAACGACGCCTTCCTGGCCGGTGCCAAGGCGGCCGGCCTGCTGCAACTCAAGGGCCACAAGAGCGTGGGCGGCATGCGCGCGTCGATCTACAACGCGATGCCGCTGGCCGGCGTGCAGGCGCTGGTGGACTACATGAAGGACTTCGCACAGCGCCATGGCTGACCAACCCGCCGCCCCCGTCCCCGCCGGCGACGCCACCCCGGCCCCCGAACTGCTGGCCCTGCGCGACAGGATCGATGCCGTCGACCGCGAACTGCTGGCCCTGCTGAACCGCCGTGCCCACCTGGCGCTCGAAGTCGGCGAGATCAAGAAGCGCGAGGGCTCGGTGGTCTTCCGCCCCGAGCGCGAGGCCCAGGTCATCGACGGGCTGAAGTCGGTCAACCCCGGCCCGCTGAAGAGCGAGAGCGTGGCCCCGATCTGGCGCGAGATCATGAGCGCCTGCCGCGCGCTGGAGACGCCCACGCGCGTGGCCTACCTGGGCCCGGCCGGCACCTTCAGCGAGGAGGCGGCGCTGGGCTACTTCGGCAGCTCCATCGTGCGCGTGATGTGCGGCAGCATGGACGAGGTGATGCGCGCCACCACCGCCGGCGCGGCCGACTTCGGCGTGATGCCGGTGGAGAACTCGACCGAGGGCGTGGTCGCGCGCTCGCTGGACCTGTTCCTGACCACGCCGCTGTTCATCATCGGCGAGACCAGCCTGATCGTGCGCCACAACCTGCTGCGCAAGGAGAACTCGCTGCAGGGCGTGAAGGCGGTGTGCGCCCACCCGCAGGCGCTGGCCCAGTGCCACGCCTGGCTCAGCCACCACCTGCCCGACGCCGAGCGCCGGCCGGTGGCCAGCAACGCCGAGGGCGCGCGCCTGGCCAGCCTGGATCCGTCGCTGGCGGGCATCGCCAGCGCCCGCGCCGGCGCCGAGTTCGGCCTGCACGTGGTGGCCCCGGCGATCCAGGACGACGCGCACAACCGCACCCGCTTCGCCATCGTCACCCACCCCGACCGCCACCCGGCGCCCAAGCCCTCGGGCCACGACTGCACCAGCCTGATCGTCTCGGTGGAGAACAAGCCCGGCGCGGTGCACGACCTGCTGGTGCCGCTCAAGCGCCACGGCGTGTCGATGACGCGCTTCGAGTCGCGCCCGGCGCGCTCGGGCCAGTGGGAGTACTACTTCTACATCGACGTCGTCGGCCACCCCGACGACCCGACCGTCGCCACCGCGCTGCGCGAGCTGCGCGAGGCCTGCGCCTTCTTCAAGGTGCTGGGCACCTACCCCGTCGACGTGCACTGACCGGCGGCCGATGTTCAACCAGATCGGAGTCATCGGCTGCGGCCTGATGGGCGGCTCGTTCGCGCTGGCGCTCAAGCGCGCCGGCTTGGTCAAGCGCGTGATCGGCTACAGCAAGTCGCCGTCGACCACCGACCTGGCGCGCCGCCTGGGAGTGATCGACGTGGCGGCCGAGTCGGCGCTGCTGGCGGTGTCCGGATCGGACCTGGTGCTGATCGCCGTGCCGGTGGCCGCCACCGAGGCCACCTTCCGCGCCATCCAGCACGGCCTGAAGGACGGCATGCTGGTGATGGACGTCGGCTCGACCAAGCGCGACGTCGTGGACACCGCCCGCCGCGTGCTGCGCGAGCGCATCGGCAACTTCGTGCCGGCGCACCCGATCGCCGGCAGCGAGCAGGCCGGCGTGGCCCATGCCGATGCGGCGCTGTACAACGGCCGCCAGGTCATCCTGACGCCGCTGCCGCAGACCCAGCCCGAGCTGGTGCGCAAGGCCACCGACGTCTGGACGGCCGTCGGCGCCAGCGTGCTGCGCATGTCGGCCGAGGACCACGACGCCGCCTTCGGCGCCGTCAGCCACCTGCCGCACCTGCTGGCCTTCGCCTACTTCTCGGCCGTGGCGCGTCACCCGGCCGGCGCCGACTACCTGTCGCTGGCCGGCCCGGGCTTCCGCGACTTCACCCGCATCGCCGCCAGCGACCCGGCGGTGTGGCGCGACATCCTGCTGGCCAACCGCGAGGAGGTGCTCAAGCACAGCCAGCGCTTCCGCGTGGCGCTGGACGCGCTGGAGCACGTGATGCGCGCCGGCAACGCCCAGGCCCTGGAAGACCTGATCCGCGTCGCCTCCGACGGCCGCGCCGGCTGGCAGATCGGCGGCGCGCCGCGGCCGGCCGCGCCACCGAAATGACCTGCTGACGGCGCGGCCAGCGCCGCCGGCCCGCGCCCGCCCACCGCCCATGTACGCCCTCCCCTTCCTCGATCTGCCGCCGCTGCGCGGCGCCGCCGGCACGGTGCGCCTGCCGGGCTCCAAGAGCATCTCCAACCGCGTGCTGCTGCTGGCCGGGCTGAGCGCCGGCACCACCGTCGTGCGCGACCTGCTCGACAGCGACGACACCCGCGTGATGCTGGCCGCGCTGCGCGCGCTGGGTTGCACGCTGGCACCGCAGGCCGACGGCGCGCTGGCCGTCACCGGCCTGGGCGGCCGGCTTTCGGTGCACGAGGCGGCGCTGTTCCTGGGCAACGCCGGCACCGCGATGCGGCCGCTGGCCGCCGCGCTGGCGGTGCTGGCCGCGCTGCAGGGCGGGCGTTTCGAGCTGTCCGGCGTGCCGCGCATGCACGAACGGCCGATCGGCGACCTGGTCGACGCGCTGCGCCAGCTGGGCTGCGGCGTCGACTACCTGGGCACCGACGGCTACCCGCCGCTGGCCCTGCACGGCCGCGCCGGCGGCCGGCTGCACACCGAGCGCGCCATCCGCGTGCGCGGCGACGTCTCCAGCCAGTTCCTCACCGCGCTGCTGCTGGCCCTGCCGCTGGCCTGCGACACCGGGCCGGTGACCATCGCCGTCGACGGCGAGCTGATCAGCAAGCCCTATGTCGAGATCACGCTGAACCTGCTGGCGCGCTTCGGCATCACGGTCGAGCGCCAAGGCTTCGAGCGCTTCACGCTGCCGCAGGGCAGCGCCTACCGCAGCCCGGGCACGGTCCACGTCGAGGCCGACGCCTCGTCGGCCTCGTACTTCATCGCGCTGGGCGCGATCGCGGCGGCCGACGCGCCCGTCGTCATCGAGGGCCTGGGCCTGGACTCGATCCAGGGCGACATCCGCTTCGTCGAGGCCGCCCGGGCCATGGGCGCCGACGTGCAGGGCGAGCCCGGCCGGCTGACGGTGCGCCGCGGCGCCTGGCCGCTGCGCGCCATCACCCTGGACTGCAACCACATCCCCGACGCCGCGATGACGCTGGCGGTGATGGCGCTGTACGCCGAGGGCACGACGCGGCTGAGCAACATCGCCAGCTGGCGCGTCAAGGAGACCGACCGCATCGCCGCGATGGCCGCCGAGCTGCGCAAGCTGGGCGCCAGCGTCGACGAGGGGCCCGACTTCATCGCCGTGCAGCCGCCCGCGGCCTGGACCACCGCAGCGATCCACACCTACGACGACCACCGCATCGCGATGTGCCTGTCGCTGGCCGCCTTCCACCCGCTGGCCGCGCCGGGCACGGCGCTGCCGCTGCGCATCCTCGACCCGCAGTGCGTGGCCAAGACCTTCCCGGACTACTTCGAGGCGCTGTTCGCCGTGGCCCGCGCCGAGCCGGCCGACATCCCGGTGATCACCATCGACGGCCCGACCGCGTCGGGCAAGGGCACGCTGGCCGCGCAGGTTGCGCAGCGCCTGGGCTACCACCAGCTCGACTCCGGCCTGCTCTACCGCGCCACCGCGCTGGCCGCGCAGCGCCAGGGCGTGGCCGCCGACGACGAGGCCGGCCTGGCCGGCGTGGCCGCGGCGCTGCGCCTGCGCTTCGACGGCGAGCGCGTGCTGCTGACCGGCGCCGACGGTGCCGAGGCCGACGTCGCCGACGAACTGCGCCTGGAGCACGTGGGCAGCATGGCCTCGCGCATCTCGGCCTGGCCGGCGGTGCGCGCGGCGCTAGAGGCGCTGCAGCTGGGCTTTCGCCGCCTGCCCGGCCTGGTGGCCGACGGCCGCGACATGGGCACGGTGATCTTCCCGGCCGCGCCGCTCAAGGTCTTCCTCACCGCCAGCCCGGCGATGCGCGCCGAGCGGCGGTATAAGCAATTGATTTCCAAAGGGATTTCGGCTAACATCGCCGACCTTCGCGCAGACCTGGAGGCGCGCGACGCGCGGGACCGTACCCGCAGCGTCGCCCCCTTGAAGCCTGCCGAGGACGCGCTGCTGCTCGACAACTCGGGCCAGACGATCGAGGAATCGGTCGATCAGGTCCTGGGCTGGTGGGCGCAGCGCAGGCCGTTCTAGACCGTCCGCGGTCCAGCCCGGCCACCAGGGCCCGCCGCCCGTCCCGCCCGCGCCGCTTGGCGCACTGCGGGCGGCGATCACTGTCAACCAACCCGCAACCGCCCGGTTGCATCCACCCCGCCGGCTTCTCCCCGCTTGGTTTTCGCCGGCACCAAGGAACCCCCCATGTCTGAAACCCTGGACCAGATCCCCGACAGCCCGCACGCCACCCCCGCGATGGAAAGCTTCGCCGCGCTGTTCGAAGAATCGCTGCAGCGCAGCAACATGCGCGCCGGCGAGGTCATCTCCGCCGAGGTCGTGCGCATCGAGCACAACCACGTCGTGGTCAACGCCGGCCTGAAGTCCGAAGCGTACGTGCCCATCGACGAGTTCAAGAACGACCAGGGCGAGGTCGAGGTCCAGGTCGGCGACTTCGTCTCGGTGGCCATCGACGCCATCGAGAACGGCTACGGCGACACCATCCTGTCGCGCGACAAGGCCAAGCGCCTGGCCTCGTGGCTGGCGCTGGAGAACGCGCTGGAGTCGGGCGACTTCGTCACCGGCACCGTCAGCGGCAAGGTCAAGGGCGGCCTGACCGTGCTGGTCAACGGCATCCGCGCCTTCCTGCCGGGTTCGCTGATCGACACCCGTCCGGTCAAGGACCTGACCCCCTACGAGGGCAAGACCCTCGAGTTCAAGGTCATCAAGCTGGACCGCAAGCGCAACAACGTGGTGCTGAGCCGCCGCGCGGTGGTCGAGGCCAGCATGGGCGAAGAGCGCGCCAAGCTGCTCGAGACCCTGACCGAAGGCGCCATCGTGCACGGCGTGGTCAAGAACATCACCGAGTACGGTGCGTTCGTGGACCTGGGCGGCATCGACGGCCTGCTGCACATCACCGACATGGCCTGGCGCCGCGTGCGCCACCCGAGCGAGGTGGTGCAGGTCGGCCAGGAGCTGTCGGCCAAGGTGCTGAAGTTCGACGCCGAGAAGAACCGCGTCTCGCTGGGCATCAAGCAGCTGGGCGACGACCCCTGGCTGGGCGTGTCGCGCCGCTACCCGAGCAACACCCGCCTGTTCGGCAAGGTCACCAACATCGCCGACTACGGCGCCTTCGTCGAGATCGAGCCGGGCATCGAAGGCCTGGTGCACGTCTCCGAGATGGACTGGACCAACAAGAACGTCGCTCCCAGCAAGGTGGTTTCGCTGGGCGACGAGGTCGAGGTCATGGTGCTGGAGATCGACGAGGACAAGCGCCGCATCTCCCTGGGCATGAAGCAGTGCAAGGCCAACCCCTGGGAAGAGTTCAGCTCCAACGTCCACCGCGGCGACAAGGTCAAGGGCCCCATCAAGTCGATCACCGACTTCGGCGTGTTCGTGGGCCTGGCCCAGGGCATCGACGGCCTGGTGCACCTGTCCGACCTGTCCTGGCACGAGCCGGGCGAGCAGGCCGTGCGCAACTACAAGAAGGGCCAGGAAGTCGAGGCCATCGTGCTGGCGATCGATGTCGAGCGCGAGCGCATCAGCCTGGGCATCAAGCAGCTCGACGGTGACCCGTTCGCCAACTACACCTCGGTCAACGACCGTGGCGCGCTGGTCAACGGCAAGGTCAAGACCGTCGACGCCCGCGGCGCCGAGATCCAGCTCAACGACGACGTCACCGGCTACCTGCGCGCCAGCGAAATCAGCCGCGACCGCGTCGAGGACGCCCGCAACGTGCTGAAGGAAGGCGACGAGATCAGCGCGATGATCATCAACGTCGACCGCAAGGCCCGCTCGATCCAGCTGTCGATCAAGGCCAAGGACGCCGCTGACCAGCAGGAAGCCATGCAGCGCCTGGCGCAGACCAGCGAGCGCGAGAACGCCGGCACGACCAGCCTGGGCGCCCTGCTGCGCGCCAAGATGGCCGACCGCGAGTAAGCTCGCCGCGCCGAGGCCGGTACGGCACCGCCGTGCCGGCCTTTTTCGTGCCCGAACCCCGCACCGCACGCCGCCATGACCCGCAGTGACCTCGTGAACAAGCTGGCCGAGCGTTTCAGCCAGCTGACGCAGCGCGACACCGAGTTCGCCGTCAAGACCATCCTGGACGCGATGAGCGACGCGCTGGCGCGCGGCCACCGCATCGAGATCCGCGGCTTCGGCAGCTTCTCGATCAACCGCCGACCGCCGCGCGTGGGCCGCAACCCGCGCAGCGGCGAGAAGGTCACCATCCCCGAGAAGCTGGTGCCGCACTTCAAGCCGGGCAAGGCGCTGCGCGAATCGGTGGTCGAACGGCTGCCGGTGGTCGAGCCGGGCAAGGACACCTGAGCCGCCGCCCTCGGCGGCAACACCCCCAGGGCCCCGCGCGGGCCCTTTTTCACGGCCGGACGGCCCCGGGCCGGGCCCCGGCAGGTCCGTAGAATGCCCGCCACATGCGCGTCCTGCTCTGGGCCTTCCGGGCCTTCGTCTTCTTCACGCTGTTCGCCTTCGCGCTGAACAACGAGCAGCCGGTGGTCATCCACTGGTTCTTCGGCGCGCAGTGGCGCGCCCCGATGGTCATCGTGGTGCTGGTGGTCTTCGCCGCCGGCGCGGCCCTCGGCGTGCTGGCCATGGTGCCCAGCTGGTGGCGCCACCGCCGCGTCGCCCGCCGCCACGCGCCGCCGCCGGCGCCGGCCAAGGCGCGCGACGACGCGGCCACGGCCACGCCCAGCGAGTTCGCCGCCGAGCACCCGCCGCGCGAGGGCCTGTGATGGACCTCGACACCCCCTGGCTGCTGATCGGCCTGCTGGTCGCGCTGCCGGTGACCTTCGCGCTGGGCTGGGTGGCCTCGCGCGTGGACCTGCGGCAGTGGAAGCGCGCCGACCGCGAGGCGCCCAAGGCCTACTTCAAGGGCCTGAACCTGCTGCTCAACGAGCAGACCGACAAGGCCATCGACGCCTTCATCGAGGCCGTGCAGGCCGACCCGGACACCAGCGAGCTGCACTTCGCGCTGGGCAACCTGTTCCGCCGCCGCGGCGAGTTCGAGCGCGCGGTGCGCGTGCACCAGCACCTGCTGCAGCGCGCCGACCTGGGCCCGGCCGACCGCCAGCGCGCCCAGCACGCGCTGGCGCAGGACTTCATGAAGGCCGGGCTGTTCGACCGCGCCGAGGAAGCCTTCCGCGCGCTGGAGGGCACGCCCTTCGAGACCGAGGCCCGGCTGGCCCTGCTGGGCCTGGCCGAGCGCTCGCGCGACTGGCACGTGGCCGCCGAGGTCGCCGCCCGGCTGGAGCGCAGCGGCACCGGCGCCTTCGGCCAGCGCATCGCCCACTACCTGTGCGAGCTGGCGCTGGAGGCCGACGAGCGCGGCGACGCCGCCGCGGCCGCCACGCTGCTGGACAAGGCCCAGGCCGCCGCGCCGCAGGCCGCCCGGCCGCTGGTGCAGCGCGCCCAGCGCCTGGGCCGCCAGGGCGATCACGCCGCCGCGCTGGCCGCCTGGGACACGCTGCGCCAGCGCAACCCCGAGGCCTTCGCCCGCCTGGCCGGCGACTACGCCGCCTGCGCCCAGGCCGCCGGCCAGGCCGAGGCGGCGCGCGACAAGCTGGCCGCGCTGTTCGCCGAGGCACCGGGCATCGACCTGCTGCGCGCGCTGGCCACGCTGGACGGCGTGCCGGCCGGCGCATCACCGCGCCTGGCCGAGCTGCTGCGCGAGCAGCCCAGCCTGTCGGCGGTGCTGGAGCTGCTGGACACCCCGCCCGCCGGCTGGCCCGAGGCCGCCCGCCAGGGCATGCGCGAGGCGGTGGCCCGCGCCGCCCGGCCGCTGCAGCGCTACCGCTGCGCCGGCTGCGGCTTCGAGGCCCAGCGCCACTTCTGGCAATGCCCCGGCTGCCTGGGCTGGGACACCTTCCCGCCGCAGCGCATCGAAGAACTGTGAGCCCCCGGCCGCGGAGTACCGCGGCCACCCCCCGCGGGGGTGCGGGGCCGCTTGGGAGCGGCCCGGCGCCAGCCCCGCGCTGCTGAGCCCCCGGCCGCGGGGTACCGCGGCCACCCCCCGCGGGGGTGCGGGGCCGCTTGGGAGCGGCCCGGCGCCGGCCCCGCTGGTGAGCCCCCGGCCGCGGAGTACCGCGGCCACCCCCCGCGGGGGTGCGGGGCCGCTTGGGAGCGGCCCGGCGCCGGCCCCGCTGCCGAGCCCCCGGCCCTCACCTCGCCAGGTGCCGCTCCAGCTGCGCCAACACCGCGTCCAGCGCCGGCACCTGGCCCTTGCCGCCCAGGCTGGCCACCGGCCCGGGGCCGGTGATGCCGGCCAAGCCGGGCGCGTGGTCGCAGTAGATGCCGATGGTCGGGGCGCCGAAGGCCGCGGCCAGGTGCGAGAAGCCGGTGTCCAGCCCGACGATCTGCCGCGCCCGGCCCAGCACGCCGGCCATGTCGGCCACGCTGAGGAAGGGCGGCACCACACCGCCGCAGCCGGCAGCGATGCGCTCGGCGCGCTGCCGCTCGTCCGCGCTGCCCCAGACCAGCACCGGCGTCAGCCCGGCCGCCGCCAGCCGCCGGCCGACGGCGATCCAGCGGTCCTCGGGCCACAGCTTCTCGGGCCGGCTGGCGCAGGGGATCAGCGCCGCGCACTGCGCCGGCGGCTGCCAGGCGCCGCTGACCGGCGGCGCGGCGATGCCGAAGTCGGGCGGCGTGTCGGGCAGCGCGTAGCCCAGGTGGGCCGCAGCCAGCCGGCGGTTGCGCTCGACCGCCTGCAGCGCGCGCGACACCGTGGCCCGCCGGCGGTAGAACAGCGCCGCGGCCGGCTCGCGGATGCTGCCGAAGCCGTAGCCCACCAGCGGGCCGCGCGCCTGCAGGCCCCACAGCACGCTCTTGAGCAGGCCCTGCAGGTCCAGCACCAGGTCGTAGGGTTCGGCGCGCAGCTCGGCGCGCAGCGCGGCCATCGCGGCGCGGGTCTCGGGCCGGCCCAGGGTCTTGCGCCACTTGCGCCAGGCCAGCGGCAGCACGCGCCGCACGCCGGAGTGCAGGCGCGGGATGGCGGCGAACGGCGCCTCGACCAGCCAGTCCACCTGCAGCCCCGGCCGCGCGCGCAGCAGGTCGCTGACCGCCGGCAGCGCATGGACCACGTCGCCCATCGACGAGGTCTTGACGATCAGCACGCGCACGTCAGCGCCGGCCGGTGGTCTGCGGCGCAGTGGCGAAGGCGGGCCCGCGGACCACGCCCGCTCAGCCCCGGGCCCGCGCCGCGGCCTCGGCCACCAGGGCCGGGTTGAAGCGCGGGTCGTTGTACATCTTGAACTGGCGGTAGACCTTGAAGTAGGCGCGGCCGGCCAGCGCGTCGGCCAGCAGCGCGTCCAGGCAGCCGCCCAGGTCGGCGCGCTGCTGCTGCAGGCGCGCCAGCTTGCCCTGGCTGGAGGCGATGTGCGCCGCGTCGACGTCGCTGCGCAGCGTCTGCTGGCGCATCGCGTGCACCTTCAGCGCCATGATCGACATGCGGTCGATGATGCTGCCGGCGGTCTCGCTGTTCAGCCGCGCGCCGGCGGGCACGGTGGACACCGGCGCGTCGGTGCGCGCCGAGGCCGCGTCGACCAGGCCCAGCGCGGTCAGCAGGATCTCGTCGACGCGCTCGGTGGCGTCGTTGCGCGCCTGGTTGAAGCCGTCGATGGCGCGCTTGTTGGCGGCGATGTCGCTGTCGGCCACGGTGGTGCGGCGCGCCAGGTCCTCCTCGGCCCACAGCCGGCAGTTGAAACGGTGGTTGGTCTGCACCCACAGCCACAGCCCGTCGTCGCGCGCAGGCGGCGCGTCGGCGGGCCAGCCGGGGGTGGCCAGCAGGCCGTCGTGCAGGGCGATCACCTCGGCGGCGGTGGGCAGGGGCGTGGTCATGGTCGGGTGGCAAAATCGCAAAACTCCGATTATCGGCGCCCCGCTGCCCGGCGGCCCCGCGCCGCCGCCGCCCCTGCCCTCCCCCACCCCGCCCCGCATGCCGCCCCGCCCGCTGATCGTCCGCCTGCGCAACTGGGTCGGCGACGTGATCCTCGGCGTGCCCGCGCTGAAGCTGCTGCAGGCCCACGGCTACCAGCCGGTGCTGGTGGGCAAGGGCTGGGCGCCGGCCCTGCTGGCCGGCGAGGGCTGGCCGGTGCATGTGCGCCCCGGCCCGCTGCGCGCCCGCGTGGCCCAGCTGCGCGCGCTGCGCCGCGAGGCCGCCGCGCTGGACACCGGCTTCGACCGCCGCGAGAACGCGCTGGTGCTGCCGACCTCCTTCTCCGGCGCGCTGGAGATGCGCCTGGCCGGTCTGAAGGCGGTGGGCTATGCGCAGGAGGCCCGCGGCTGGCTGCTGCGGCGCGCCGAGCCGATCACCTACGGCGGCCACGCGCTGACCAGCTACTGGGAGCTGGCCTGCCGCTTCCTGCGCATCGACGCGCCGCCGCCCGCGCAGATCGACCTGCAGACCCTGCCCGCCGACCAGCAGGCCGCCGACGCGCTGCTGGCCGCGCAGGGCATCCGGCCTGGCTTCGTCGTCGTCTGCCCCTTCGCCGGCGGGCTGTTCGAGAAGCAGGACAAGACCTGGCCGGCCTTCGCCGAGTTCAGCCGCGCACTGCTGCAGCGCGGCCGCGACGTGGTGGCCTGCCCCGGCCCCGGCGAGGACGAGATCATCACCCGCGAGCACCCCGGCGTGCGCCTGCTGCCCGGCGTGCGCCTGGGCGTCTACGGCGGCCTGCTGCGGCGCAGCGCGCTGGTGGTCAGCAACGACACCGGGCCGGCCCACCTGGCCGCCGCCGTCGGCGCGCCGGTGCTCAGCGTGCTGGGCCCGACCAAGCCCGAGCAGTGGGCGCCCTGGGGCCCGACGGTGCAGGTGCTGCGCCACTGGCCGCGCTGGCCCACGGTGGACGAGGCGCTGGCCCTGGTCGACGCCCAGCTCGGCACCCGGGCCGCGGGCTGAGCGCAGCATGGCCGCCGCGCTGCAACACATCGGCCTGAGCCTGGGCCGGATGAGCCACTGGCACGACGGGCTGGGCGAGTTCTCGCGCCAGCTGGGCGGGGCCCTGGCCGCGCGCGCGGCCGCGCTGCGCGAGCGCCACGGCTGGCAGCTGCACTTCCACCTGCCGCGCGCCTTCCACGGCGTGTTCGGCCCCGAGGTGGGCTACCTGGCCACCCACACCACGCAGCGCTGGCTGCACCTGCGCGGCACGCGCTTCGCGCTGTGGCACCTGCTGCACCAGCACAACCGGCTGCTGGCGCCGCTGGGCACGCAGCGCCAGCTGGAGACGGTGCACGACCTGAACTTCCTGCATGCCAAGACCCCGGCCAAGATCGCGCGCTACCGCGCGGCGATGCGCCGGCGCCTGGCCCGGCGCGACGCGGCCGTCGCCATCACCCACTACGTGGCCGAGGACCTGCGGCGCGAGCTGGCCCCGCTGGCCACGCCGCTGCACGTGATCCACAACGGCGCCACCGACCTGACCGGCGTGGCCCGGCAGCCGGTGGACGGCGTCGGCGAGCAGCCCTTCCTGCTGCACATCAGCCGCATGGCGCCGAACAAGAACATCCTGGCCCTGCTGGACCTGGCGGCGGTCTGGCCCGAGCAGGCCTTCGTGCTGGCCGGCGCGCCCAGCGCCTACACCGGCACGGTGCAGCAGGCCATCGCCAGCCGCGGCCTGCGCAACGTCCGCGTGCGGCTGGACCTGGCCGAGGGCCAGAAGGCCTGGCTGTACGCACGCTGCCAGGGCTTTCTGTTCCCGTCGCTGGCCGAGGGCTTCGGCCTGCCGCCGATCGAGGCGATGCATTTCGGCAAGCCGGTGTTCCTGTCGCGGCGCACCTCGCTGCCCGAGGTCGGCGGCGCGCTGGCGCACTACTTCGACGACGGCTTCGACCCGCAGGCCATGCGCGCCGTGGTGCAGGCCGGACTGGCCGCCGACGCCGCGCCGGGCCGGGCCGAGGCCATCGCCGCGCACGCGCGGCAGTTCTCCTGGCAGCGCTGCGCCGACGCCCACGTGGCGCTGTACGCGCAGCTGCTGGGCACGGCGGCATGAACGGCCGCATGAACGGCGGCCGCACCGACGGCATGCGCGACGATCGCGCCCCCGCCCGGCTGGCCCTGCCCCAGGTCACCCTGGTCTGCGTGGACAACCGCACGCCGGCGCTGGCGCTGGCGGCGATGCAGCGCTGCCGCGAACAGATCGACTTCGGCGACGCCGTGCTGTTCACCGACCTGGCGCGCGTCGCCGACGCGCCGGCGGGCATCCGCCTGGTGGCCACGGCCATCGACTCGGTGCCGGCCTATTCCGAGTTCATGCTGCGCGGCCTGCTGCCGCATGTGGCCACCCCCCACCTGCTGGTGGTGCAGTGGGACGGCTACGTGCTGGACGCCGCCTGCTGGGACCCGGCCTGGCTGGAGACCGACTACATCGGCGCGCCGCTGCGCGGCGAGCCGCCCGGGCGCAGCGTCGGCAACGGCGGCTTCTCGCTGCGCTCGCGCCGGCTGCTGCAGGCCCTGCAGGACCCGGCGATCACGCCGGAGCACCCCGAGGACACCTGCATCTGCCACACCCACCGGGCGCGGCTGGAGCAGGTGCACGGCATCCGCTTCGCCACGCCGGCGCAGGCCGCGCGCTTCGCCTACGAGCGCGTGGCGCCGCCGGGGCCGACCTTCGGCTTCCACGGCCTGTTCAACCTGCATCGCCACCTGGCGCCCGATGCGCTGCACGCGCTGGTCCTGTCCCTGCCCGACAGCCTGGCCCGCGGCCTGGACGCACACGACCTGTGCGCCACCCTGATCCGCCAGGGCCGGCTGGACACCGCCGCCGCGCTGCTGGCCATGCGCCGGCGCCTGGGCATGCACGACCGCCGCACCTGGCGGCTGCGCGCCCGCCTGGCCTGGGCGCGGCTGCGCGGCCGGCGGCCCGCGCCGGCCCGCTGACGCACCGACAATCACCCCATGCCCGAATTCGACCACCTGATCGTCGGCGCCGGCTTCGCCGGGGCCGTCTGCGCCCGCCAGCTGGCCGACGCCGGACGGCGCGTGCTGCTGATCGACCGCCGCGACCACGTCGGCGGCAACGCCAGCGACCACCTCGACGAACACGGCGTGCTGGTGCACCCGCACGGCCCGCACATCTTCCACACCAACAGCGACAAGGTGTTCCGCTGGCTGTCGCGCTTCACCGACTGGCGCTTCTACGAGCACCGCGTGCTGGCCGAGGTCGACGGCGCGCTGCTGCCGCTGCCGATCAACCGCACGACGCTGAACCGCCTGTACGGCCTGGACCTGGACGAGGCCGGCGCCGCCGCCTACCTGGAGCGCGTGCGCGAGTCGCGCGAGCCGGTGAGGAGCAGCGAGGACGTGGTGCTGTCCTCGGTCGGCCGCGACCTGTGCGCCAAGTTCTTCCGCGGCTACACGCGCAAGCAGTGGGGGCTGGACCTGTCCGAGCTGGCCGCCGGCGTGGCCGCGCGCATCCCCACCCGCACCAACGACGACGACCGCTACTTCACCGACCGCTGGCAGTTCATGCCCGCGGCCGGCTACAGCGCGATGTTCCGCCGCATGCTGGACCACCCCGGCATCACGCTGCGCCTGGGCACCGACTTCGCCGCGCTGCGCGGCCAGGGCCTGGCGCCGCACACCGTCTACACCGGCCCGGTCGACGAGTACTTCGGCCACCGCCTGGGCCGCCTGCCCTACCGCAGCCTGCGCTTCGAGCACCAGCACCTGCCCGACGTGGCGCAATACCAGCCCACCGGCACGGTGAACTACCCCAACGACCACGCCTACACCCGCATCACCGAGTTCAAGCACCTGACCGGCCAGGACGTGCCGGGCACCTCGATCGTGCGCGAGTACCCGCAGGCCGAGGGCGACCCCTACTACCCGATCCCGCGGCCCGAGAACGAGGCGCTGTACCAGCGCTACGCCGCGCTGGCCGAGCAGGAGCGCGGCGTGGCCTTCGTCGGCCGCCTGGCCCAGTACCGCTACTACAACATGGACCAGGTGGTGGCCGCGGCGCTGAAGACCTGCGAGGACCTGCTGGCCGGCCAGGCTGGAGCCGCGGCATGAGCAGCCGCCCGGTGTTCAAGATCGTCTGCCCCAAGCGGGTGGTCACCGGCGGGCCCGAGGCCATGCACCAGCTGGGCGCCGCGCTGATCGCCGCCGGCCACCGCGCCGAGATGGTGTACTGGCCGATCGCGCGCGAGAACCAGACGCCCGACAAGTTCAAGCCCTATGGCGTGCCGGTCAGCACCGAGCTGCCGGACCGGCCCGAGGTCGTCGTCGTGCTGCCCGAGGTCAACACCAAGCGCGTCTGGGCTTTCAAGCGCGCCCGGGTGCTGATCTGGTGGCTCAGCGTGGACCAGCACTTCTGGGCCCAGCAGCCGACCAAGTGGACGCGCCGCGCCAAGCAGTGGCTGCGCACGCGCCTACCCTCGCAGCGCGAGTACGCCTTCCAGCCCAAGGCCAACCTGCAGCACGCCTGGCAGAGCGAGTACGCGCGCCGCTTCCTGGTCGAGCGCGGCGTGGCCGCGCCGCTGGCGCTGACCGACTACATCGCGCCGACGCTGGTGCCCGAGGAGGCCGAGATCGCGGTCGACGGCCGGCAGGACCTGGTGCTGTTCAACCCGCTCAAGGGCAAGGCCTTCACCGAGCAGCTGCGCGCGGCCTGCGCCGACGCGCCCTGGCAGTTCGTGCCGCTGCAGGGCTACACGCCGGCCGAGCTGCGCGCGCTGTTCGGCCGCGCCAAGGTCTACATCGACTTCGGCGAGCACCCCGGGCGCGACCGCATCCCGCGCGAGGCCGCGGCCTGCGGCTGCGTGGTCGTCACCGGCCGCCGCGGCAGCGCGGCCAACCCGGTGGACGTGCCACTGGACGAGCGCTACAAGGTCGACGAATCGGCGCCCGACGCGGTGGCCCGGGTGCGCGCGCTGCTGCAGGCCGTGGTCGCCGACTGGCGGCCGCACTTCGACGCCCAGGCCGCGATGCGCGCCGGCATCCGCCGCCAGCCGGCGCTGTTCCAGGGCGAGGCCGCAGCGCTGGGCCGGCACTTCGACCCCGCTGCCCGCGACACCGACCTGGCCGCGACCCCATGACCGCCGTGGCCACCCCCTTCCCGCCCGCCCCCGGCCCGCGCCTGATCGGCCTGGCCGGCTCCGGCCGCAGCGCCGACCCCGACGCGCCGCTGGTGATGCGCTTCGCCGCGCTGGGCGACGTGGTGCTGCTGACCGTGCTGCTGCAGGCGCTGGCCGAGCGCTACGGCCGGCCGGTGCACCTGATGTCCTCGGGCGACTGGACGCCGGTGCTGCTGGGCCAGGACCCGGCCGTCGGCGAGCTGCTGATGGTCAGCAGCCGCCGCGCCCCGTACTGGCTGACGCCCTCGCAATGGGCGGCGGTGCGCTGGCTGCGCGCCCACCGCGGCCCGGTCTACCTGTGCGACCCGGACCCCTACGCGGCGCGCCTACTGGCGCGCGCCGGCCTGCCCGAGTCGCGCATCGTGCGCGCCTGGGCGCACCACCCCGAGCAGCCGGTGCACTGGGCCGACTGGTGGCTGCAGATCGCCGCGCTGGACGCCCCCGGCGGCCCGCACCCGGGCGGCACCGTGCGCAGCGCGCCGCAGCCGCGGCTGCAGGTGCCCGAGGCCTGGCGCGCCGACGCCACGGCCTGGCTGCAGGCCCAGGGCCTGGCCGGCCGGCCGCTGGTGCTGGTGCAGCCGGGGCACAAGAAAACGCACAAGCGCGGCCGCCTGGGCACGGCGTACCACGACAAGCACTGGCCCGCCGAGCGCTGGGGCGCGGTGGTGCGCGGCATGCTGCAGCGGCTGCCCGATGCCGCGGTGCTGGTCTGCGGCTCGGACCGCGAGGCCGGTCTGGTGCAGGAGGTGATCGACGCCGCCGGCCCGCTGCCGGCCGGCGCGCGGGCCGTCAACATGCCGACGCTGGGCTTTCCGCTGCCGCGCCTGGTGGCGCTGGCCGAGCGCGCACACAGCATGGTCTCGGTGGACACCGGACCGGCCCATGTGGCCGCGGCGATGGACTGCCCGCTGGTGGTGCTCTACGGCTCGGCGGGCTGGGCACGCTGGCTGCCGCGCGCGCCGCATTCGGCCGTGCAGCCGCTGGGCCCGCACGCGCCCACGCCGGGCGCCCGGCTGACGGACCTGCAGCCCGACGCGGTGCTGCAGGCCTGGGCCGCGCTGCCGCCGCGCCGCTGAGCGGCCCGCAGCGGCCCGCCCCCGGCGCGCGGCCGGCGCCGCACGCACCGCTCAATCGCGGCCGTGGCCGCGGCCGTGCCCCGGGCCGCCGTCGTGGTCGCGGCCCCGCCCGCGGTCGCCGCGCTCGCCCGGCCGCGGCGGCGGCGCGTCCTTCATCACGTGCTCGCGGTACCAGCCTTCCTGCACGAAGTACACCGGCACATTGCAGGCGTGGTACTGGGCGCAATGCTTGGACCACTTCTTCTGGTGGCCCGGCGGCACCCACAGGTAGACCGGCTGCGGCCGCGGGCCGGGCGGGCGGCCGATCAGCACCGGCTGGGCCACCACCACCTGCGGCTGCGGGAAGCGGCCGATGTCGATGCGGCCGTAGACGCCGGGCTGGCTGATGGCGATGGACACGCCGACGTCGACGTCGGCGGCCTGGCCGGGCAGGCTGGCGGCGGCCAGCAGGCCGGCCGCGGCCAGGGGCTTCCAGAGGGAGCTGCTCATCGGGGGTCTCCAGGGCCGGCGACAGCGGCCCGACAGGGGTTCAACGGTCGGCCGGGTCGTCCGGTTGGCCGACCGACGTTGCCGGACGGTAAAGCCCCGACGCCGACGCCGGGACCGGGACCGGCGGCCGCGGCGGCGGTGGCCGCCAGCCGAAGAAGGCCAGCACCTCGGCGCGGCGGGCCAGGGTGTCGGCCTCGCCCAGCGCCATCAGCGCCTGGGTGTAGGGCGCCTCGAACAGCAGGTAGCTGGCCAGCGCGGCGCCGCGCGCGTCCTCGCCGCCCTGGCGGCGGCGCACACCCACGCCGCGCAGCAGGGTGCGCACCGGCACCGGCAGGCTGTCGATGTGCCGGGCAGCCAGGTCGTCCAGACGCTGGCTGGGCGCGATGACCAGGGCCTCGACCGGGCGCAGCGCGGTGTCCAGGCGCTGGGCCTCGGGCATCAGGGCCAGCGTGCGGTTGATGCGCTGCAGGCGCTCGATGTCGGCGGCCAGCGCGTCGAGGAAGATGCCCGACAGCGCGTGGCCGGCGATCTGCGCGATGCTGGGGTAGCCGGTGTTGGGTGCGATGCGGCCGGGCGGCTCGTGCATGCGGCCGGCGCCGATCACCAGCACGCGCTGCGCGCCCAGGTGGATGGCCGGCGAGATCGGCGCCATCTGGCGCATCGAGCCGTCGCCGAACCACTCGCGGCGGCCCTCGCGGTCCAGTTCGGCCGCGGGAAAGACGAAGGGGATGGCCGACGAGGCCAGCAGGTGCTCGACGCCCAGCGTGGTCGGCACCGCGACGCGCTGCGAGCGCGTCCAGGGCCGGATCGGCACGGCGGCCTGGTAGAAGGTGACGTGCTCGCCGCTGCCGTAGCCGGAGGCGGTGATGGCCAGCGCCTGCAGGTGGCGGCGCGCCAGCAGCTGCGGCAGGCGGTGCAGCGGCACGGCGTCGGCCAGCAGGCCGCCCAGCGGCGCGTTGTCCAGCAGGGAGCGCGGCCGCGCCTTGCGGAAGCGCGCCAGCGCCCAGCCGATGGACAGCATGGTCAGCCACTGCGCGCCGCTGCGGATCACGCCCAGCGGGTCGGAGCGGTAGACCTGCTCCGCGTGGAAGCCGCGCCACACCGCCTGCAGCCGCGCCACCGCGTCGTCGAAGTCGTCGCAGCGGCTGGCCAGCGCGGCCGAGTTGATGGCGCCGGCCGAGGTGCCGCAGATCACCGCGAAGGGGTTGCGCGCCAGGTCGGCACCGGCCTCGCGGCGCAGCCGGGCCAGCGCGGCCAGCACGCCCACCTGGTAGGCCGCGCGCGCGCCACCGCCGGTGAGCACCAGCCCGGTCAGCGGGGTCTCGTGCATGGGCCCACTCTAGCGCGGGCCGGCGCTGGTCCGGCGCCCGGAGATGCCCGGCTTCGCGCCGCCAGGCGCTCACAAGGTGTGAAGGAACCGTCGCGAGCGGGCTCAGTTGCGCCGAGCAGCGCAGCCGTACTGGCGTACGGCGAGCAGCGCAGGCGCAAGATGGGCCCGCGCAGTAGCTTCATTCACACCTTGTCAGTCGTAGACGATCGCCGCCTCGCCGCCCTGGGCCAGGGCCTTGGCGCGGGTCAGGGCCTCGTCGGTGGGCCAGAAGCGGCCGGCCTCGCCGAGGTCGATCTCGGCGCAGGCGGTGGGCCGGCGGATGGTCAGCCGCATGCCCAGGCCCTGGGTCAGCTCGCCCTGCTCGGTGGTCTCGCGCCGCGGCGGCCACAGCGTGACCAGGTCGGTCAGCGCCGGCAGGCCGGTGGGCACGGCCAGCGCCAGGTAGCGGCCGAAGCGCGCGCGCGCCGCGGTCAGGTCCCAGACCTGGGCCGCGTTCAGCCGCAGGCCGCCGGCGAAGCGGTCGACCTGCACCTTGCCCTGCACGATCAGCAGCGCGTCGTCGCGCAGCAGGTCCTTGTTGGCGTCGAGCAGTTCCTCGTTGGCCACCGCCTCGATCGTCTCGCTGCCGTCGTCGAGCTTGAAGATGGCCACCCGGCCGCGCTGGCCGTTGATCACCCGCAGGTCGCCGACGATGCCGGCCAGCAGCTGCGGGTCGCGGCTGTCGACCAGGTCGGCGATGCGCCGGCGGCAGAAGCGCCGCACCTCGACCTCGCTCTGCTGGAACAGGTGGCCCGACAGGTAGAAGCCCAGCGCGGTCTTCTCCAGGCCCAGGCGCTCCTGGATGCTCCAGGGCTCGGCGGCCACCAGCGGCGGCTCCTGCGTGGCCGAGCCGTGGTCGCCGTCGTCGAACAGCCCGCCCTGGCTGGCGTTGATGACCTGGTGCTCGGCGAACTCGAAGCCCAGGCCGACACTGGCCAGCAGGCGCGAGCGGCCCCAGTCGCCCGGCGCGCCGGCGCCTGCGCCGGCAGCGGCCGGCACCGGCGCGGGCCCGGCGCCCAGGCCGTCGAAGGCGCCGGCCTTGATCAGCGCCTCGACCACGCGCTTGTTCACCCGCTTGCGGTCGACGCGGGCGCAGAAGTCGAAGAAGCTGCGGAAGGGGCCGCCGGCCTCGCGCGCCTCGACGATGGCCTCGATCGCGCCCTGGCCGGTGCCCTTGACCGCGCCGAGGCCGTAGCGCACCAGCTTGTTGTTGACCGGCTCGAAGCGGTAGACGCCGCGGTTGACGTCCGGCGGCTCGAAGGCCACGCCGAACAGCTTGGCGTCGTTGAGCAACACCTTCAGCTTGTCGGTGTCGTCCATCTCGATGGTCATGTTCGCGGCGTAGAACTCGGCCGTGAAATGCACCTTCAGCCAGGCCGTGTGGTAGGCCAGCAGCGAGTAGGCGGCGGCGTGCGACTTGTTGAAGCCGTAGCCGGCGAACTTCTCCATCAGGTCGAAGACCTCGTCGGCCTTGGCCTCGGCGATGCCCTGGGCCAGCGCGCCGGCGCGGAACTTCACCCGCTCCTTGGCCATCTCCTCGGGCTTCTTCTTGCCCATGGCGCGGCGCAGCAGGTCGGCGCCGCCCAGGCTGTAGCCGCCCAGGATCTGGGCCGACTGCATCACCTGCTCCTGGTAGACGAAGATGCCGTAGGTCTCGGCCAGCACCTGCTCGAGCAGCGGGTGCGGGTACTCGATGGTCTCGCGGCCGTTCTTGCGCGCGCAGAAGCTGGGGATGTTCTCCAGCGGGCCGGGCCGGAACATCGCGTTCAGCGCGATCAGGTCCTCCAGCCGCGTCGGCTTGGCCTCGCGCAGCATCTTCTGCATGCCGGTCGATTCGAACTGGAACACGCTCTCGGTCAGGCCGTCGGAGAACAGCTTGTAGACGCGCGGGTCGTCCAGCGGGATCTTCTCGAAGGCGAAGCCGGCCTGCGCCGGGTGGCGCGCGACGATGAAGTCCTTGGCCAGCTCCAGGATGGTCAGCGTGGCCAGGCCCAGGAAGTCGAACTTCACCAGGCCGATGGCCTCGACGTCGTCCTTGTCGTACTGGCTGACCGCCGAGTCGCTGCCGGGCTGCTGGTACAGCGGGCAGAAGTCGGTGATCTTGCCCGGCGCGATCAGCACGCCGCCGGCGTGCATGCCGATGTTGCGCACCATGCCCTCGACCTTGGTGGCCAGGCTCAGCAGCTCGGCCACCTCCTCCTCGGCGGCCTCGCGCTGCTCCAGCTCGGGCGCCTCCTGGCGGGCGTAGATCACGCCGGGGTCGGGCTTCTCGGGCACCTTGGCCAGCGTCACCGTCTTGCCCGGCGGCGCCGGGATCAGCTTGGCGATGGAGTCGACATGGCCGTAGCCCATGCCCAGCACGCGGCCGATGTCGCGCAGCGCAGCCTTGGCCGCCATGGTGCCGAAGGTGGCGATCTGGCTGACCGCCTCGCGGCCGTACTTGTCCTTGACGTAGTCGATCACCCGGTCGCGGTTGCCCTGGCAGAAGTCGATGTCGAAGTCGGGCATCGACACGCGCTCGGGGTTCAGGAAGCGCTCGAACAGCAGGTTGTACTGCAGCGGGTCCAGGTCGGTGATCAGCAGCGCATAGGCCACCAGCGAGCCGGCGCCCGAGCCCCGGCCCGGGCCCACCGGGCAGCCGTTCTCCTTGGCCCACTTGATGAAGTCCGACACGATCAGGAAGTAGCCCGGGAAGCCCATCTTCAGGATGGTGGCGATCTCGAACTCCAGCCGCTCCACGTAGCGCGGCCGCTCGGCGTCGCGCTTGGCGGCGTCGGGGAACAGCGCGGCCAGCCGCAGCTCCAGGCCCTCGAAGCTGAGCTGGCGGAAGTAGTCGCCCATCGGCATCTGGCTGCCGTCGGCCAGCGTGGGCGTGGGGAAGTCGGGCAGGTAGTTCTTGCCCATGGCCAGCGTCAGGTTGCAGCGCTGGGCGATGGCCACGGTGTTGGCCAGCGCGCTCGGCACGTCGTGGAACAGCGCGGCCATCTGGGCCTGAGTCTTGAAGTACTGCTCGCGGCTGAAGCGCTTGACGCGCTTGGGGTTGGCCAGGGTCTCGCCCTCGGCGATGCACACGCGCGCCTCGTGGGCGTCGAAGTCGTCCGGCGTGGCGAACTGCACCGGGTGCGTGGCCACCACCGGCAGGCCCAGCTCGGCGGCCAGCGGCACGGTGGCGCGCACATGGGCCTCGTGGGTGGGCAGGCCGGCGCGCTGCAGCTCCAGGTAGAAGCGCCCCGGGAACAGCCCGGCCAGGCGCTGCGCCGCGGCCCGGGCGCGGGCGGTGTCGCCGGCCAGCAGCGCCGCGCCCACCGCGCCCTGGTCGGCGCCGGACAGCGCGATCAGCCCGCCGCCCAGCTCGGCCAGCCAGTCCCAGCGCAGGCAGGCCTGGGCGCGCTGCACGTTCTTCACCCAGCCGCGGGCCAGCAGCTCGCACAGGTTCAGGTAGCCCTGGCGGTCCTGCACCAGCAGCAGCAGGCGGCTGGGCAGCTTGCCGTCGCCCGAGACGGCCGGGTCGGCCTCGACGAAGACGTCGGCGCCGATGATCGGCTTGACGCCCTTGCCGCGGCAGGCCTTGTAGAACTTGACCGCGCCGAACAGGTTGCTCAGGTCGGTGATGGCCAGCGCCGGCTGCGCATCGGCCCTGGCCGCCGCCGCGGCGTCGTCCACGCGCAGGGTGCCGTCGACGACGGAGTATTCGGTGTGGGTGCGCAGGTGGACGAAGCTCATCGCCGGATTGTAGGAAGCAGGGCCGGCGCGCTCGGGATGTCGCTTCGCGGCGCTTTGGTGCCGCTGTGTGTCTGTCGAGGCGGACGTTCGACGTCTTGTGCGTTGGCCGAGACCACCGGGTACCCGGCTACCTCCGTGTCCCCCGCCGGCCTGTGGCCGGCTCCTCCTTTACCTGCGGTAGCCGGGCACCCGATGTTCTCGGCCCGGCACCATCACCGCAGGGCACGGACCCGATCCCCGCATGCGGCGGTGGTGCCGCAGCGGCGTGACGGGCTGGCCTGCTTTGCGTAGGTAAAGGAGGAGGGTCGGCGCAGCCGACCCGGGGGAGTGAGCCCGGACATGAACAGTCCGGTGGACTGTTCATGCCTGGCGAACGCCAGGGCGGC
>Ga0255210_1000050_pt1 | contig 69929 bp, 62 predicted proteins | sample Miss_Yuk_RepA_8d_FD_188422 | JGI IMG/M metagenome (GOLD analysis project Ga0255210, IMG submission 188422) | Freshwater microbial communities from Mississippi River, Louisiana, United States - Miss_Yuk_RepA_8d | ecosystem: Environmental > Aquatic > Freshwater > River | place: USA: Louisiana...
GGAAAAGGAACGCATCGATCTGGCGCGAGTCATCAACGGCTGCGTGGAGGGTTATCGGCTGGCGTATCCCGAATGCAGGCTGGTGTCGGATATTGAAGGGCCGGTCAGAATCATGGGAGTGCCGGAGTACATCGCGCAGTTGATGGACAAGCTGATCGCGAACGCCGTGGAATTCACCTATCGCGGGCGGCCGATCACGATCTACTGTCATGCAGTGAAGGATCAGGCGGTGGTGAAGGTGTCCAATTTCGGGCCGTATCTGCCCGAAGAAATGAAGGGGCGGCTGTTCGACTCGATGATCTCGGTGCGGCCTCAGGAGAAACAGCGCGAGCCCCATCTGGGCATCGGGCTGCACATCGCGCGACTCGTCACTGAGTTCCACCTCGGCCAGATCCGCGCCGAGAATCTGCGCGACGCCGAGGGCGTGGCCATCATTCTCACCATACCGCTGCTGGAGGAGTGAGCGCCACGGCAGCTGACGCAGGCGCCACGTCATACTCGAACAGCACCACCACGTCCTGAGGGTTGCCTTCGTTGTCCAGCAGATTGCTCAGGCCGCGAAACATCTGCAGACGTTGCTGCTCGATGTCATAGGCCAGCCGCAGCGGCTCGACGAACCAGCCCACCACCCGCAGCATCCCCGCCGGCCGGACCACCAGGCACAGCACTTCGCCAGGGGCCTCGGCGCATTCCTCGCGCGCCACCGGCGCGATGCTCACGGTGACGGTGTCCAGGCGCGAGGGCACGAAGAACGACGCCTTCACGCTGTCGCCCGCAAGCAGTTGCTGCCATTGCGTCCGCACGAAGGGGTCGAAGCCCGCATCCACGATCAGATCAGGCGTCAGGCGCACGGTGTCGGTGCGCAGGTCCGCGTCGGCATTGCGCTGATAACCGGCTTGCAGCCGACCGTCCTCATGGCGGGTGAACACGCGTGTCCCGGTACGCTGGTCGACCTGGTCAATGGCCGGTGCGGTGATGGAGCGGGAGAAGTCCAAGGACTTGCTCACGATGGTGCGCCCACTGGCATCCTGATACTCCACGCGGCTGGACAGCCCGGGTCGGTCAGGGGCCGGGTAGTGCAGCTCCCGGTAGGCCACGGCGCCATCGGTTGTGCGGAAGGCTGTGCCCACCGTCCACGGCGTCGAAGCCTGGGCCGTCGTCATGCCGGCCAGTGCCAGGAACAGGGGGGGCAGGAGGCGAAAGCGGGGTTTGCGCGGGTGTGTCTGCAGCATGCTGCTACTCCTCAGCGGCTGATGCGCCGGTTGATGTAACGCACTATGGGCCCGAGCACGGGCAAGTGTTGATAGACCATGGCACCGACATCGAAGTAGTCTTCCTGGAAGTAGATGCGGTCGGTGAAGCGAATCTGTGTGGTGCCGCGCAACTGCAGCGTGCGCCCGCCGCTCAGAGCGCCATGCCGGTAACTGGCGACCCAGGTGATACTCGCCCAGTGTTCGCCGCACTGTTCGTCCAGGTATTCGAAGCGGATGCCGGTGGGGCCGGTGTAAACGCTCTTCAGGTAGCTCTTGAAGGCCAGAATCCCGTGAATGGTGTGCAGTGGATCCCGGAACTCGATGTCCTGCGTATACAGCCTGTCAGCCTTTTCCAGGCTCGCGGCATCGGGCTTGGAATAGAATGCCTTGAAGTCCTGCAACAGACTTCTGCGATTCGGATCAGACAGCGGGATCATCTCATTCACGGCTTGAATCTCCAGAGGTGCGACAGACTACGCGCCGGTGTGCCGTTCAGATCAGATCGAGAGTGCCGCGCCAAAAAGAGATTGCACTGGCGTGATCTGCGGTGCAGTCTGCGCCGTAGACCCTCCACAAAAGAAGAACAGCCGGCGCGCGGCGCCAAAGGAAGCAACGTGTCAAGCAGCGAAGACAACAACGCAGGCAGTCTGCGCAAAGCCCTGGCAGGGGCAGGACCGCTGGGCCAGCCCGACCCCTGGGAAGCCTGCATCCGCAAGGTAGCGCAGCAGCAGGACCGTGAGGAATTCAAGAAGCTCTTCGATCACTACGCCCCGATGATCAAGGCCTTCCTGACCAAGGGTATTTCCTCCTACGCCGATCGGTCCCTGGCAGAGGAAATGACGCAGGAGGTCATGTTCAAGGTCTGGAACAAGGCGGATTCTTTCAATCCTGCCAAGGCCAGCGTGAACACCTGGATCTTCACGATTGCGCGCAACACGCGCATCGATTTCATCCGCCGCAACGGGCGGGCAGACAGAACGATCGACATCGAGGACATCTGGCATGAAGCCGATTCCCCCGAACCCGTCGTGGAGCTGCAGCAGCGCCGCGTCGAGACCATGATCCGCCACGCCATGACCACGCTGCCGGAAGAGCAGGCGCTGGTGCTGGAAAAGGCCTTCATGGAAAGCAAGTCGCACAACGAAATTGCAGAAGAACTCGCTCTGCCGCTGGGCACCGTCAAGTCGCGCATCCGCCTGGCATTGAGCAAACTTCAGATACTGATCGACAGGTAGAGGCACCGAAACAACATGATTTCCTATCACCCCGACTCGCGCTATCTGACTGACTTCGCCACGGCCAACCTGCCGCTGGCCGAGGCGGTCTGCGTCTCCGCCCACCTGGAGTTCTGTGGCAAGTGCCGCACGCACGTGCAGCAGCTCACGGATGTGGGAAGCCATATGTTCACCCGCCTGCAGCCCGAGGCTGTCAGCGAGGACAGCTTCGCCGCTCTCATGGCCCGTGTCAGTGCCGGCGCGCAACAGGAGCGGGCGCCTGCGGTCACCGTCGCTGCCGAGGTGGCGGCTGACGAGGCGGCCGAGGCCGCGCAGAGCCATGTCTTCCTGCCGCGTGCCGTGCGCCGGCTGGTCAGCGGCAGTCTCGACAAGCTGCGCTGGGTACAGCTGGGCAAGGCCTTGCGCGTCGCGCCGCTGCGGGTCAGCGATGAGTCGCGCGACACCGCCATCTACGACATCCGCGCCGGGGGCCGCATGCCCGAGCACGAGCATCGCGGGGATGAGATCACGGTGCTGCTGCAGGGCAGCTTCTCCGACGCCGATGGCAGCTACAGTCGCGGAGACTTCGTGGTGCGCCATGCCGGGGAGACTCACCAGCCCACGGCGACCATGGACAAGGACTGCCTCTGTCTGGTCTGTCTGGAGCGCCCGGTGCGCCCGCGCGGGCTGCTCTATCGCCTGCTGGAACCGCTGGTGAACTATCGGCTGCAGCGTCTGAACCGCTCCATGGCCTGAAATCACGCTTCGAATTCGCGAGATGGCTCGGGCATAATGCGGGTTCTTTTTTTCAGGAGCCCGCTCATGGCCTCAGCCACCGCTCGTCACATCCTCGTCGACACCGAAGCCCGGTGTCTTGAACTCAAGGCCCGTATCGAAGCCGGCGAAGACTTCGCCGCCATCGCGCGCCAATACTCCAGTTGCCCTTCCCGCAACCAGGGCGGAGATCTCGGCCGTTTCGGTCCCGGGCAGATGGTGCGTGAATTCGATCAAGTGGTTTTCAGCGCCGAGCCCAACACCGTGCAGGGTCCGGTGCGCACGCAGTTCGGCTATCACCTGGTGGAAGTCACCAGCCGCAGCGCATGAGTGACGCGCCCACCCCTTTTGGCGCGGCCGATGTGCAGGTGCTGCAGCGCACGCCGGGATATCGCGGTTTCTTCGCGCTGGACTCCTGGCAGATCCGCCATCGGCTCCATGCCGGCGGCTGGAGTGCCCCTTTCACCCGTGAATTGTTTCTGCGCGATGCGGCAGCGGGTGTGCTGCTCTACGACCCGCGGCGTGATGAGGTAGTTCTGGTAGAACAATTCCGGATCGGCGCGATACTGGATGCTCAGACCCGCGGCAGCAGCCCCTGGCTGCTTGAAACCGTGGCCGGCATCATCGGCCCGGACGAGAGCGCCGAGGACCTCGTCTTGCGCGAAGCCATCGAGGAGGCGGGTTGCCCGATCCGAGAACTCATCCACATCGTCGACTATTACAACAGCCCCGGCGGCAGCAACGAAACCATCAGTCTGTTCTGCGGCCTGGTGGACTCCACCGGCGCTGGCGGGATTCACGGCTTGCCCGAGGAAAATGAAGACATCCGCGTGCATGTGTTATCTTCGACGCAGGCGTGGCAAGCCCTGCAGGCGGGGCGCATGAACAATGCCATGGCCATCATCGCCCTGCAGTGGCTGCAGATGAATCGGGAGTCGCTGCGCGCAGCGGCCATGCAAACCGGTGTGCAAACCCCATGAATGACAGGCCTTATCGCATCGATCTGAGCAGGCAGATGGCGGATTGTGATGCCAACTTTATTCGTTTGTTGAAACTGATGCCTGCACTGGAATCCTTTCGCATCAAGCAGTTGCAAAGTGCCTGTGCAGGTTCTGCAAAGCGGCACGAAGAGGCCGTGCCTGCCCGCTGGAACGCAGACACTCCGCCGGAACGCTGTGAACGCGAGTTCGTGATCTCCTCGCCCTGCGAGCCGGGCTGCGAGGCACGTGTGCGCATCAGTGTCGTGGAGGTGTTTGCCTACACCAGCACTCTGGCAATCACGCAAATGAACCGCATCAGCGACTGGGTCGAGCCGCCTGCCATGCTCGTGCGCATGTATCACGATGCCGCCACGGCAGAAGCTGTCGCCTATCAGGGACACCGGGCCTTTCTTGCCCGTTACGCGCTGCCGAACCCTGCCATGTATCACCAGGATGAAAAGCGCCAGATCAACGAATTTCTCGGCGAATGGCTGAGGCTGTGTCTGCAGGCAGGCCGCAGTGTGAATACTCCTGAATTCTTCTGTGTTGCGTGATTTATGGTCGAAAGTGACAAGGAACTTTCAGTCAGAGTGGTACAGCTCACGGACACGCATCTGTTTCGTGATCCGCACGCTGCGCTGCTGAAGCTGAACACCCAGGACAGTTTCGAGAAAGTGATGGAACTGGTGATCCAGAACGAGCGCGACATCGATGTCGTGCTCGGCACTGGCGACATCGCCCAGGACGCCTCGCGCGAAGCCTATCTGCGTTTCGCCCAGGCCATGCAGCCGCTCAAGGCGCCCTTCTACTGGGTTCCCGGCAATCACGACCGCCGTCAGCTCATGGAGACGCTGGCACCTTTCGAGCATGCCTTCACCAATCTCGTCACCGTTGGCAAATGGCAGATCGTGCTGCTCGACTCCAGCGTGGCCGGTCAGGTGCACGGCTATCTGCAGGAGCGCGAACTGCAGCATCTGGAGCGCACTCTGCGTGCGGTGCAGCAGCATCCCCAGGTGGAGCATGTGCTGGTGTGTCTGCATCACAATCCCGTCGACGGCACTGCGGCCTGGATGTCCGGCATCGGGCTGCAGAATCAGCACGAGTTCCTTGCCATCATCGAACGTCATGCCTGCGTGCGCGCCGTGCTCTACGGCCATATCCACCAGGAGCTCGACTTCGAGCGGCAGGGCGTGCGTTTTCTGTGCACGCCCTCCACCTGCATCCAGTTCAAGCCCCGCGTGCAGGATTTCACGCTGGACGAGGTCAACCCTGCTTACCGCACGCTGTTGCTGCAGCCCGACGGCCGCATCGACACGCAGGTGATCCGCGTGACGGGCCACGCCTTCGAAGTCGACCATACCTCCACGGGTTACTGATGCCGGGCGCTGACCTTTTTCTTGTCTATATCCACGGCTTCAACAGCTCTCCGCTGTCGCTCAAGGCGCGACAGACCGTCGACTGGTTCGTGCGTCAAGGGCGTGGCGATGCCATTGCCGTGCCCGAGCTTTCCCACGAACCGGCCAGGGCCATGGCAGACTTGTGCGAGATCATCGCGAATCGCCCGCAGCCCGTGGCACTCATCGGCAGTTCTCTCGGTGGTTACTATGCGACCTGGCTCGCCGAGCGCTTCGGCTTGCGCGCGGCCCTGGTCAACCCCGCGGTGCGCCCGGCCGAACTGTGGCAGTCGCATCTGGGCCTCAATCACAATTTCTATTCCGGCCGGCGCTATCACATCACGCAGGAACATGTGGCGCAGTTGCGCGCATTCGAGGTGCAGGAACTGACGCGGCCGCAGAATCTGCTGCTGCTGGTGCAGACGGGCGACGAGACCCTGGACTACCGGCACGCGGTAGACAAGTACAAGTCCTCAGTGAGTATAATCCAGCCCGGCGGCAACCACGGTTTCGTGAATTACGACGCCATGCTGCCCGACATCATCCGGTTTCTGTCCCAACGCTGACGCCCGCAGGCGGACCACCGTCACCTCTTCGAGCGAATCACCCAGAGTCCACATGCAATGACCACCAGTTACAACGCCGATGCCATCGAAGTGCTGACCGGCCTCGACCCGGTCCGCAAGCGCCCGGGCATGTACACCGACACCAGCCGTCCCAATCATCTTGTGCAGGAAGTCATCGACAACAGCGTCGACGAAGCGCTGGCCGGGCATGCGAAGCACATCAGCGTGGTGATGCAGCGCGATGGCTTCATCGAAGTGACGGACGACGGACGCGGCATGCCGGTGGACATGCACCCGGAAGAGAAAGTCAGCGGCGTGGAACTGATCCTCACGCGTCTGCATGCGGGCGGCAAATTCTCGAACAAGAATTACCAATACTCCGGCGGTCTGCACGGTGTCGGCGTGTCGGTGGTGAACGCGTTGTCGCGTCATCTCGAAGTGCTGGTGCGCCGCGACGGCACGCTCTATCAGATGAAATTCCGTGATGGCGAGAAAGCCTCGGAGCTCACGCCCATCGGCACCGCACCCAGGCGCATGACGGGCACCACGGTGCGCTTCATTCCCGACGAGAAATATTTCGACTCCGCGAAGGTCAACATCGCACGCTTGAAGCACGTGCTGCGTGCCAAGGCCGTGCTGTGCTCGGGCCTGCGCGTGAGCTTCGTCGACAACACCGCCGAGGGCGACAAGAGTCAGAGCGAAGAATGGTATTTCGAGGACGGGCTCACCGATTACCTCACCCAGTCCACTCAGGGCTGGCCCGTACTGCCCGAGCAGCCCTTCACGGGCTCCATGCAGGGCAATGACGAAGCGGTGGAGTGGGCCGTGCAGTGGTTGCCAGAGGGCGGCGAGGTCACCGCGGAAAGCTATGTGAACCTGATCCCGACGGCCCAGGGTGGCACGCATGTGAACGGCCTGCGCACCGGCCTGCTGGATGCGCTGCGCGAATTCTGCGAGTTCCGCAATCTGTTGCCGCGCGGCATCAAGCTGGCGCCGGAAGACGTGTGGGATCGCTGTGCCCACGTGCTCTCGGCGAAGATGCAGGAGCCGCAGTTCTCGGGGCAGACGAAAGAGCGCCTCTCCTCGCGGCAGAGCGCCGTGTTCATCGCCGGCGTGGTGAAGGATTCCTTCAGCCTGTGGCTGAACCAGCATACCGCCGAGGCCGAGCAACTGGCCGCCTTCTGCATCGGCAATGCGCAGAGTCGCCTCAAGGCCAGCAAGAAGGTCGAGCGCAAGAAGGTGACCACCGGTCCCGCACTGCCGGGCAAACTCGCCGACTGTTCCACGCAGGATGTCATGGCCGGTGAGCTGTTCCTGGTGGAAGGCGATTCGGCCGGCGGTTCCGCCAAGCAGGCGCGCGACCGCGAGACCCAGGCCATCATGCCGCTGCGCGGCAAGATCCTGAACACCTGGGAGGTGGACTCCAGCGAGATCCTCGCCTCGCAGGAAGTGCACGACATCGCCGTGGCCCTGGGCGTGGACCCGGGCTCGGAGAATCTCGAAGGGCTGCGCTACGGCAAGATCTGCATCCTCGCCGACGCCGACTCCGACGGCCTGCACATCGCCACACTGCTGTGCGCGCTGTTCGTGAAGCACTTCCGCCCGGTGGTGCGCGCCGGCCACGTGTATGTGGCGATGCCGCCGCTGTACCGCATCGACATCGGCAAGGAGGTCTACTACGCGCTGGACGAGCAGGAGAAGAACGGCATTCTGGATCGTCTGGTTGCGGAAAGGAAAACCGGCAAGCCGAACGTGCAGCGCTTCAAGGGCCTGGGCGAGATGAACCCGCTGCAGCTGCGCGAGACAACGATGAACCGGGACACCCGGCGCCTGGTGCAGCTCACCCTCGATGATGCCCAGCCGCAACAGAGCGCCGACGAGGTGCTCGACATGCTGCTGGCGAAGAAGCGCGCGCCCGACCGCAAGGAATGGCTGGAAGAGAGCGGCAATCTGGCGGATATCGCCGAGTAGCAAGCCCACGACAATTTGACTGAAGCAGACCTGGCACCATGACTCAGAACATCACAGTAAGCGAAGACGGCGTCGAACAGATTCCCCTGGCCAGCTACACGCAGCAGGCCTACCTGAATTATTCGATGTATGTCATCAACGACCGCGCCCTGCCGCATATCGGCGACGGCCTCAAGCCCGTGCAGCGGCGCATCGTCTATGCCATGTCGGAACTCGGGCTGCGCTCCACTGCCAAGTTCAAGAAGTCGGCGCGCACCATCGGGGATGTGATCGGCAAGTTTCATCCACACGGCGACTCGGCCTGCTACGAAGCAATGGTGCTGATGGCCCAGCCCTTCAGCTATCGCTATCCGCTGGTGGACGGGCAGGGCAACTGGGGCTCGCCGGATGATCCCAAGTCCTTCGCCGCGATGCGTTACACCGAGTCGCGTCTGCGCAAGTACGCCGACCTGCTGCTGTCCGAACTGGAGCAGGGCACGGTGGACTGGAAGCTGAATTTCGACGGCACGCTGGAAGAGCCGCAGATTCTGCCGGCGCGCCTGCCCAATGTGCTGCTCAATGGCGGCAGCGGCATCGCCGTGGGCATGGCCACCGATATTCCGCCGCACAATCTGCGCGAAGTCGCTGCTGCCTGCATCCATCTGCTGGAGTCGCCCTCTGCCAGCGTGGCCGAGCTGCTGACCCACATCAAGGGACCGGACTTTCCCACGGCGGCCGAGATCATCAGCCCGGCCGCCGAGATCCAGGCCTTGTATGACACCGGGCGCGGTTCCATCAAGGCGCGTGCGGTATATCAGGTGGAGAGTGGCGACATCGTCATCACCGCGCTGCCCTGGCAGGTGTCCGGCGCCAAGGTGCTGGAACAGATCGCCGCCCAGATGCAGAAGAAGAAACTGCCCATGGTGGTAGACCTGCGCGATGAGTCGGATCACGAGAATCCCACGCGCATCGTCATCGTGCCGCGCTCCAACCGTATCGATGCCGACGCCCTGATGCTGCACCTGTTCGCCACCACCGATCTGGAACGCACCTACCGCGTCAACTTCAACATGATCGGCAGCAACGGGCGGCCGCAGGTGAAGGATCTGCGCAGCCTGCTGAGCGAATGGCTGGAATTCCGCACCCAGACGGTGCGCCGCCGCCTGCAGAACCGGCTCGACCGCCTCCTGCAGCGCCTGCACATCCTGCAGGGCCTGTTGACCGCTTTCCTGAACATCGACGAGGTCATCCACATCATCCGCACCGAAGACAAGCCCCGGCCGGTGCTGATGGCGCGCTTCGGCCTGTCCGACGTGCAGGCCGAAGCGATTCTGGAACTGAAGTTGCGTCATCTGGCGAAACTCGAAGAAGTGAAGATCCGCGCCGAGCAGGAAGAACTGGATGCCGAGCGCGAGCGCCTGCAACAGACGCTGGGTTCGGCGGCACGCCTGAAGACCTTGATCCGCAAGGAGATCACGCAGGATGCCGAGGACTTCGGCGATGCCCGCTGCTCACCCATCGTGGCGCGGCCCGAGGCCAGTGCCTTCAGCGAGACGGAACTGATGTCCACCGAGCCTGTCACCGTGGTGCTGTCGGCGCGGGGCTGGGCGCGGGCGGCCAAGGGCCACGACGTTGACCCCGCGAGCCTGCAGTACAAGGCCGGCGACGAGTTCAAGTTCGCTGCCAAGGGGCGCAGCAATCAGAACGCGATTTTCATCGATTCCACGGGGCGCACCTATTCGCTGCCCTCCCATAGCTTGCCCTCGGCACGCGGTCAGGGCGAGCCGTTGACGGGGCGGCTCACGCCGGAATCCGGCGCCACTTTCGAAGGGGTGCTGATGGCGGAGGATGCCCAGCGCGTGCTGCTGGCCAGCGATGCGGGCTATGGCTTCGTGGCGCTGGTGGAAGACCTGCAGAGCAAGAACAAGTCGGGCAAGAGCGTGCTCAAGCTGCCGTCTGGCGCCCGTGTGCTGCCGCCGCTGCTGGTGGGCGATTACACGCAGGATCTGGTGGTGGCCATCACCAATGAAGCGCGCATGCTCATGTTCGCCATGGCCGAGCTGCCCCAGCTGCCGCGTGGCAAGGGCAACAAGCTCATCAGCATTCCCGCGGCCCGCGCCAGCGAGCGGCAGGAATACGTCGTGGCTCTGTGCGTGCTCGGCCCGCGCGACACCCTGCTGGTACACGCCGGTCGGCGCCACTTGAGCATGAAGCCGTCCGACCTGGAGCACTACCGGGGCGAGCGCGGCAGGCGGGGCAACAAGCTGCCCCGTGGCTTTCAGAATGTCGATCGTGTCGAGGTCAGCGCGCAGGCCTGATCACGCCACGGCGGCGCCCGCGAAAGACCGGTCTCGTGAGGGCCTGTCGGCCGGGGAGTCACTCACGCAGGGCAGGAAGCACTAACGCTCCACCGCATACGTCAGATACCCGGTGAACAGCTCCTGCCCCGGCCCGAAGCCCCAGGCCACCGTTTCACGCGGGTTGGGGTTGAAGGGGTTGGAGAGCGAGTTGTCGAAGGCGCCCGAGACATTCACCACGGTGCCAGGCGTCACATTCAGCGGCGTGTTCAGCCAGTACAGCGGCTGCCAGCCATAGTTGTAGGCCGGCACACTGAGCAGCGTCTGCGCCTTCCCACCCGCTGTCTGCAGCTCGAACTTCATGTACTTGCCGCGCTGGTTCATGCGCGGGCGCACGGCCAGCAGCGTGGCGTTTTCCGCGAAGGTGTAGCTGGCCGCCAGCGGCTGTTCGTCGGCCGTGGGCTGCAGCGTGAAGCTGGCCGACACGGGGCGCGTCACGATCTCGCGCGCCGGCGTTTGCTCATGGAAGTACAGGCCGATGGTGGTGGTGTCTTCCAGCACGCGGCCGTGGCTGTAGTAATGGAACATCATGGCCAGCTTGTGGCCGGCGGGGATCAGCACGCCGGCGTCGTCCGGGAACACGGTGGCGGGGTTCTCGCCCGGCACGAAACTGCCCAGGAAGCGGCGCTCGGAGGTCAGCGCGTCGCGCTCCTCGCCCCAGAAGTCGCTGCCGGCGGGCACGATGAAGGCCGCGAGATTGTGGATCACGCGTTCCTCGCCCGGGTCCACCTGAAAGGCGCGCACCCAGCGGTCCTCGGTGAAGGGCAGCGTAGCCTCGGTGTACCTGTAATCCAGAATGCCGACGGCGGGAATCACATGGGTGGGCGTGGTGAGCACGAAGTCGGGTTCGCCCAGTTGCCAGTCGAAGCGCTTCTGCGTGGGAATCTGCTCGAGCGGGTCTACTGCGCCTTCGCCGCGCGGCGCGCCGGCCTGCATCCAGTGCAGGATTTTCGCGCGCTTCTCGGGCGCCAGCGCCAGCGCATTGGGCGTGTCGCCATGCACCGGGTCCACCTGCATCGGCGGCATGCGCTTGTTCATGATCACTTCCTTGACCATCGCCGACCAGCCCACCAGCGAGTAGTAGTCGGTGAACGGGAACGGGCCGGCGCCATCTTCGCGGTGGCAGATGGCGCAGTGCTCCACGATGATAGGCGCCACGTCGGTGGAATAGTCCGGCACGCTCGCCGTGGCGCTGTCATAGGCAATCGCGCAGCCTGCCACCGGCGCGGTGGCGGTGTCGCCGGTGGTGCCCTCGCGCACGGCGGCGAGGCTGGCCTGCAGGTTGCTGCCGGCGCCGCCACGGTAAACCAGCTGCAGCCGCTGCGGATTGAACACCAGCACTTCGCCGGCCTGGCGGATCTGCAGAGTCTCGGCTACCAGCTTCAGTTCGTCGGCCAGCAGGGGCAGGCCCAGCTTCTGACTGTGCGCACTGGCACGTTCCATGGCGTTGAGGTCGAGGGCCAGAAATTCGACGTTGTCGCCGAACTCGGCGCGCAGACTGGCCATGCTCGCGGCGGCATCCTGCGCAGCGGCGCAGGTGTGGTCATAGGCGAGCATCACCACCGCGTCGCGGTGCTGGTAGCGGCTGAGCTGGTGGAACACACCCTCTTCGTCCAGCAGCGCGAAGTCGCCCACGCGCTCGGGCGCGGCGTGGGTCGGCAGGCTGCTCAGTGCCATGCCAAAACCACTCAGAATGCAGCAGAGCGTATTCAGAAAACTGCGGCTCATGGCCGTGCTCCTACTGATTGCGGCTGATGCTGACGTGGGGATTCTCGGACTGGGCGCGCGACCAGTTGCGGTCGGGCCAGGTCAGGCCGCCACGGGCCGGGCCGCCGGCGTTGTAGATGCCGCCGCGCAGCACGAACAGCAGGTACTTCATTTCATCGGGGGCCAGGTTGGCCTCCTTGTCGGTGTAGGCGGCCACCACCTTCTCGATCTCCTGCTCGCGCTTGTCGAGGCCGGGATAGGCCAGCACATCGCCGATCACCACTTTCAGCGCCTCGAGGTTGTCGAGGATGTAGGCGGCGTCCTTGTAGACGGCATAGAACGCGGGCGCGATCACCGGGCTGGTGGGAATGTCGGCCGGCAGCTGCACGAAGCCGCTGTGCTGACGGATCAGCTTCTCGTGGTAGAGGCCGACCAGGCGTTCCACATCGGCGTCCAGCGCGTCGTCATCCGGGGCGGTCAGCACGATCTCCAGCAACGCGATCTTCAGCCACTGACTGGCCCAGGTCAGGCCGGCGAACTGCGGGAACCCGGCGGCATAGGAATAGGCGTAGGCGTGCTCGGACAGCAGATCGTCGGACTTCGGTCGCGCGGGCACGGAGTGGGCGTCGTCACTGAGGTAGTCCTGCACGGCGGCGGCCACGGCGGCCTGCTTGTCTTCGAACTGCGTGTTCAGGTGAATCTCGATCAGTGTCTCCACGAATTCGCGACCACGCTGCAGGGTCTGCAGGGCCACGGGGGGCAGCACGCCGATCTGCGCCAGCAGCGGGCGCACCTGGGCGGCGCTGTGCTCTTCGTAGACCACGCCGAGCAGCCCGGGCGTCACGCGACTTTCGAAGGCGCGGTGCGGGCCGAGCAGGGAGAGGTGGTTGCCGGCGCTGTGGTAATGCGAACTCTGGGCTTCTTCCAGTTCGGTCAGCTTGTCCAACAGTCTGCGCTGACCCACGGCGGCGGCCGGCGACTCATTGGTCAGCACCACTTCCTCGTAGGCACGGGCCTGCAGCGCGTCGTGGGCCAGCAGCAGTTGCTGCACTGCGGGGTAGCGCTGTTCCAGAATCGTGGGTTCGCCGGCAGCGGCGGTGCTCAGGCAGGCGAGTACGCCCAGGCCGAGCAGCAGGCGGCTGAGGGGGCGACGGGCGACGGGACGGGCGATGGCAATCATGGGCAAGCTCGGCAAGTGCGGCGTTTTTGTCAGGGTTCAGACTAGCAGGAGCCCGCAGAGGGGCCTTTGATCCTGGTCAATCACAGCGTGATTGCCGGGGGCCACGACAAGGGCGGGTGACGGGCTCGACGCGCCGGGTGTAGGCTGCCGGAAAACCACAACGACAAAGGAGTGTGCCCCATGCGCCATCACTACATGATCTGCGCCCGTGCCACCCGGGGCGGCGACTTCATCGCCGAGCCGGGACCCTCGCGTTACCTGAAGATCCCGCTGGGCGAGCTGCCCAACCCCGCCCATGCCATCGCCCGCCGGTCATGGGTGCGCGATCTGCGCGCCGCTGCCACCTGGGGCAGCGATGCGCGGCGTGGCGGCGGCCCGCGTGGCGACCTGCTGGTGTTCGTGCACGGCTACAACAATGACCTGGAAATCATCCGCAAGCGCCATGCGCAGCTGGAGGCCGACCTGGAGGGGGTGGGCTTCAAGGGGGCCATCCTCACCTTCTGCTGGCCCAGCAACGACATCGGCCTGAACTATCTGGAGGACCGGCACGACGCCAAGCGCAGCGCGATGCAGCTGGTCACCGACGGCATCAAGCTGCTCTCGGCCCAGCAGGCGCCCGACTGCACCCTCAACATCCACCTGCTCGGGCACTCCACCGGTGCCTATGTGATCCGCGAAGCCTTCGACGATGCCGACGACTGCGCGCTGCCCAACAATGCCTGGTCGGTGAGCCAGGTGGTGTTCATCGGCGCCGATGTCTCGGCGGCATCCATGGGTGCCGACACCGCCACCACCGCTTCCCTGTACCGCCACTGCTACCGGCTCACCAATTACTCCAACCGCCACGATGCCGTGCTCAAGCTCTCCAATGCCAAGCGGGTGGGCATGGCACCGCGCGTGGGGCGGGTGGGTCTGCCGGAGAATGCGCCGGCCAAGGCAGTGGACGTGGACTGCTCGGAGTATTTTGCGCGCCTCGCCAGCGACCTGGCCGTGAAAGCCGCTGACCAGACGGCCGAGCTGGGCGCCTTCGATCACTCCTGGCATATCGGCAACCGCTGCTTCGCCCGGGATCTGTGCGAAACCCTCAAGGGCGATCTGGACCGCACTGTGATCCCGACGCGGCGGGCGGGGGCTGGGGGCGCGATGGTGTTGCTGCGCGGGGACTGAGCGCCGCGTGCGCGCCGGGCGAAGAAGTTTTGGCCGCGAACGGGGTCTATGTGTCAGTATGCGGCCCGCCTGGCGGGCTTTCAGCCCATCCCAAGAACCCCACGAGGTTGCCTGTGATCGTCCCACGTTCGCCACGCAGCGGCAGTCCCCTGCTGCTGGCCACTGCATTGCTCTGCTCCCCGGCACTGGCCCAGACCCCCATCACCACCACCGAAGTGCGCCCCGCGCTGCAGGCCATGCGCATTCCCGCCGGCAGTGCAGTAGAGCTGGACGGCAGCCTCGACGACGCCGTCTGGGCCCGGGCCACGCCCATCACGCAGTTCCGCCAGCAGGAGCCGGTGGAAGGCGGCGAGCCCAGCGAGCCCACCGAGATCCGCGTGCTCTATGACGACGAGGCGCTGTACATCGGCGCCATGCTCTACGACGCCAACCCCGAGGGCATCCTGGCCTATCAGCGGCAGCGCGATGCGGGTCTGGGCACCGACGACCGCTTCATGTGGATCATCAGCACCTTCGACGACAACCGCACCGGCTATTTCTTCGAGACCAATCCTGCCGGCCTGCTGGGCGACGGCCTGATCGAGGGTGGCGGCGGCTTCAACAAGCGCTGGAACGGGCTGTGGAACATGCGCACGCGCATTCTGGAGAACGGCTGGTCGGCCGAGATCCGCATCCCCTTCTCGACCTTGAACTTCGATCCGGCGCTGACCGCCTGGGGCATCAACTTCCAGCGCACCATCCGCCGCCACAACGAGGAGATCCTGTGGAACGGCTGGCGCCGCAACGAGGGCCTGTTCCGACCGGTGCACACCGGCCAGCTGCAGGGCCTGAGCGGGCTGAGCCAGGGGCGGGGCATCGAGCTCAAGCCCTTCGTCAACGCCTCGACCAACAGCGGTCCGGCCGCTGGCGCTGCCCGCGGCAGCGAGGCCACGGCGGGCATCGACATCAGCTATTCGCTGACGCCTTCCCTGCGCACGGCGCTGACCATCAACACCGATTTCGCGGAAACCGAAGTCGACAACCGCCAGGTGAACCTCACGCGCTTCCCCCTGCGTTTCCCCGAGCAGCGTGAGTTCTTCCTGGAAGGCTCCGGCGTGTTCTCCCTGAGTGGCGCCGACCCCTTCTTCAGCCGCCGCATCGGCCTGGTGGACGGGCAGGAAGTGCCCATCGACTACGGCGGGCGTCTTGGCGGGCAGGTGGGCAATTACGAGCTGGGCCTGTATCAGGTGCGCACCGGCGCGACCGAGCTGGAGCGTGGCGACGGCAGCACGCGGCCCTGGGCCGCCGAGGACTTCACGGTGGGGCGGGTCAAACGCAGTCTGTTCCAGCAGTCCCATGTGGGCCTGATCTACACCCGGCGTGCCTCGGACAGGGTGGCGGGCGCAGCAGCGCTCGAAGATCGGCACACCGTGGGCGCTGACTTCGACTTCTTCACCTCGCAGTTTCTGGGCCGCTACAACGCCCAGGTCGAAGGCTTCCTGCTCTATCACACCGACCCGCTGGCCGGGGGCGACCTGAGCGCCTCGCAGCGCCGAGCGCGGGGCATCGACCTGGCCTTCCCCAATGATCTGTGGCGCCTGAGCTCCTCGCACCGCGAGTTCGGCGAACAGTGGGACCCGGCCCTGGGCTTCGTGGAGCGCCGTGGTTTCCGCCGCCATGCTCCGACCCTGACCTTCGCCCCGCGGCCCGAGCGCTGGGAGAGCATTCGGCAGACAGAACACGAGATCGAGTTCGAATACCTGACGGATCTGGACGACCGCCTGCTGACGCGCAATCTCGAGATCACGCCGCTGCAGATCAATTTCGAGAGCGGGGATCGTGTCGGCTTCGAGATCGGCCGCAACTTCGAGCGCCTGGATCGCACGTTCGCCGTCTACGGCAGCGGCGAGGACGCCATCCGCATCCTGCCGGGCGACTACGATTCCGACAGCTGGTCCATCGACGCCAGCAGCGCCGGCCGCCGCATGCTCTCGGGCACGCTGGAGTTCGAGCACTCCGAGTTCTGGGGCGGCGAGCGCGACACCCTGGATGTCTCCGGTACTATCCGTTCGCGCGGCGGCATGCAGCTGACGACCACCTACCAGCACAACGAGGTGAGCCTGCCCCAGGGCGATTTCGACACCAATCTCGTGCGCCTGTCCTGGGCGTGGAACCTGAGCCCATGGACCTCGCTGACCGGCAATGTGCAGTACGACGACCTGTCCGAGATGGTGGGCGTCTACGCGCGGCTGCGCTGGACGGTGCAGCCGGGCAATGACGTGTTCCTGGTGTGGAGCAACAACTGGCTCTACGACGATGGTCCGCTGGCCGACAGTCGCTTCTCGACGCTGTCGCGCGGCGGTGCCCTGAAGTTCAACTACACCTTGCGCTTCTGAGCGCGGGGGTGGCGAGTCGCACTGTGCCTGGGTGGCTTATGACTATTTTATGGGCTAATATCGGACCACAATTATGATCCGTATATAGGTGTGCCATGCGTCAGGTGCTTGCCGACTTCTCCGTCAGCATTTCCGAATTGAAGAAAAACCCCTCTGCCCTGCTTGCTCAGGCCAGTGGTTCTCCGATTGCCGTGCTGAACCATAACAAGCCGGCCGCCTATCTGGTGCCGGCGGAAACCTATGAAACGATGATGGACATGCTTGAAGACCTGGAACTTGCCTTGCTGGTGGAAGAGCGCAAGGGCGACAAGGACAAGGCCATCCTGGTGTCCCTGGATGACTTATAAGCTTCGCTTTCTGCCTGCTGCGCTCCAGGAATGGGAGAAGCTGGGCGCCACGGTACGCAGCCAGTTGAAGAACAAACTGGCGCAGCGGCTGGAGAACCCCCGAGTACCGGCAGACAAGCTGCGAGGCTACGAGTCCATTTACAAGATCAAGCTGCGCTCTGCCGGTTATCGCCTGGCTTACGAGGTAGTCGACGACGAACTCGTGGTCTACGTCATCGCAGTCGGCAAGCGAGAGAAAGGCAAGATCTATTCGACCCTCGAGGACAGAGCCTGAGCCCAAGCCAACAAGCTCCTGAACCAGCTCTGGAAAGCATCCCATGGACACCATCACGTTTGACGATTTCCTCAAGGTCGAGCTGCGCGTCGGCCGCGTGCTCAGTGCCGCCGTATTCGAAGGCGCCCGCAAGCCGGCCTATGTCCTGCAGGTGGATTTCGGGCCCGAGCTGGGCATCCGCAAGTCCAGCGCGCAGATCACGGCGCTCTATCAGCCCGAGGACCTGGTGGGCCGGCTGGTGGTGGGCGTCGTCAATTTCCCCCGCAAGCAGATCGGGCCGCTGATGTCCGAGTGTCTGATTACCGGCTTTCACAATGCCGACGGCGCCGTGGCGCTGTGCGTGCCCGACCAGGACGTGCCCCCGGGCACGCGCCTGCTCTGACCCCCGCGCGTCTTCGCCGCGACCCTGAGGGCTAAGACTCGTCCGACCCCAGCCGTGCCACCCGGCCCAGCAGCGTGATCAACTGCGCCGTGTCCTCTTCCCCCAGCCGGGCAATGAACGCCGACTGGGCCTCCCGCCACAGCGGCAGCAAGTCCTGCAGCACGGCCTGGCCTGCCGCTGTCAGACTGACCTGGCGGGCACGCACCGAGCCGTCGCCACTGACCTCGATCAGCCCCTGTGTCTGCAGCAGCTGCAGATTGCGACTCATCGAGCTTCGGTCCATGCCCATCTTCTGAGCCAGCTCGGTGATGGAGAGCCCTCCCGCCACGCTGAGCACGAACAGCACGCTGAACTGCGGCGCATGGGCTCCGCCGGCCTTCATGATGGCCTCGTACTGCCGGCTCACGGCGCGGGCGGCCCGGCGCAGATAGAACAGATTGCAGGGGCTGTCGGCCGGGGTGAAGTCGGACTTGCCGAGCGGGTTCTGGAGGTGGGCTGTCATGGGCTGCTCTTTGCTGTGGGCGGTCGCTGCGGGCGGTGGACACGTGCGAGTCACGGTAACAAATCGGCACAGATCGTGTATATACACGATTCGTCACAGGCTGTAGCGTAAGGCGAAATAATAACCACGAGCTGTCCAGGAGTCCCATGCGTCGAGCTGCCCGCCTGCAAGGTCTTGCCACCGTCATTCTGCTTTGCACTGCCATTTCCAGCGCGCTGGCCCAGGCGCCGGACACCGATTCCACCGTTACCTATGGCGCCGACTTCTTCCAGGGCTCCGGCGCCCTGACCGTCAACGACATGCTCGACCGCGTGCCGGGCATCGAGATGATCCTGCAGGCCAGCACCACGTCGTCCGTGTCCAGCGATGGCAATCGCGGTCTTGGCGCCACGTCGCAGATTCTGATCGACGGCAAGCGCATGGCCGGCAAGGCCAACGAGGCGCGCAGCCAGCTGGCGCGCATTCCGGCCTCGCAGGTGGCGCGCATCGAGATCATCCGGGGTTCGTCCAGCGATCTGGACGTGCAGAACAGTAATCAGATCGTCAACATCGTGCTGCTGGAAGCGCTGCCCACCAGCAGCCTGTCGAGCGAGATCAATGTGACGCAGTACAGCGACAGCACGCTGAACCCCGGCGGTTCGCTCTCGCTGAGCGGGCAGCGCGGCCCGCTCAATTATCTGTTCAGCGGCCAGGTGGTGAGTGCCTACGAGCATCAGGAAAGTTTCGAAACCAGCATTCTGGGCGACTTCTCGCCCAACGAGACCATCGCCGCCGACCGCTATCGCGATCAGACCAATTACACCTTCAACACCACGCTGAGCTATGCCCTGACACCAAACGACAGCATGACCTTCAACGCGCTGTACGGCGAGCAGGACCCACCTGTGAACCTGCTGCGCACCTATGTCGATCAGCGGGCTCGACCGGTCAATACCTATTACGAGCGCGAGACGATTCCCGCCACCGCCACCAACTGGGAAGTGGGCGGCGACTACGAGCATCGCTTCGACAGTGGCAGCCGCGTCAAGGGCCTGTTCATCGTGAACGAGCGTGACAATCAGTCCACGCGCGAGCGCTACCGTGCCACGTCGCCCACGGATGTCGGTGTGAAGAACCTGTATCTGGACACCAGCAGTGTGTATCAGGAAAAGATCGTGCGTGGCTCTTACACCTTCAACATGGCCGAAGGCCAGGGCGTGGAGCTGGGCGTCGAGCGCGCGCTGACCACGCAGGATTCCGGCCTGCGCCAAGGTGTGCGCACTGGCACCCCGGGCCTGCCCGAATACGGCGGCCTGACCCCGGTAGTGCTGCCCAATGCCTTTGGCACCGTCGAGGAGATCCGCTACGAACCCTTCGCCGTGCACACCTGGCAGATCAATCCGCGCATGACGCTGGAAAGCACCGTGGTGGCGGAGTTCTCGGAGATTTCGCAGTCCGGCGATGTGAACAACGAGCGCGAGTTCCAGTACGTCAAGCCCAAGGTGGACCTGCGCTATGACCTGAGCAGCACGCTGCAGGTACGCGGCACTCTGGAACGCTTCGTCTCGCAACTGACCTTCGCGGATTTCTCGCGCACCATCGACGAGCGCGACATCGACCGCGACACTGTGGCGGGCAACCCGACGCTGGAGCCGGAAGAAAGCCTGCGCGCCGAACTGACGCTGGACTACCGTCTGCCGCGCGATGCCGGCACGCTGAACACGCGGCTGTTCTATTACGACTGGGACAACAAGATCGGCAAGATCGACATCTCGCCCAACGTCAGGAATCTGCAGTCCACCAATGGCAATATCGGCCCGGCCGTGGCCTATGGTCTGGTCAGCAATGCCAGTCTGCGGCTGGGCTTCCTGGGTCTGCCCCAGGCCCTGCTGACCGCCTCGCTGACCATGCAGGCCGCGAAGTTCGAAGACGACCCCTTCGTGCCCTACTCGCACCGCTTCCCGCCCTATGACCGCGGTGCGCTGCGCCTGACCTACCGGCACGACCTGCCGGCCTGGAACATGAGCTATGGCGTGACCTACAACGGTCGCGCTCACGATGGTCGCTACATCTACGAGAACGACAACCGCTTCACCTGGATCATCCCGACCAATCTCAGTGCCTTCGTGGAAAAGGTGGGCTTCGCCGGCCTGACCTATCGCCTGGAGGGCAGCAACCTGGCCGACTTCGAAGCCTGTGCCCTGCGCCGCCGCTACGACGGTTACATGCGTGACGGTATCCTCAAGGAAATCGAAAACAATTGTTCCACCACGGGCATGCAGGTGGCGTTCAAGGTAAGGGGGACCTTCTAGTCCCCGTTCCGGGGCCGGTCGCGAACCCGTTTGCGGAGGCGCCTGCGCCGGCTCGCAGGCGTGGCGGCGAGCGTGACAAGAAGCAGGCGTTACCGTCATCATGAACGCCTGCCGATCCTTGTCATCACACGCCACAACAAGCCCCGCCGGAGAGCGACCATGCGTACCCTGTTCATCACCTGCCTGATCCTGCTGCTCACGTCCCCTCACGCCTGGGCCCAGCGGCCCATCCGCCCCCTGCTGCCCCTGCACACCTGGACGCTGCCGGACTATGTGGCCGTGGACTTCGCCGAGGCGCTGCAGCTGCCCGCGGACCTGGAGGCGGCGTCCTATGCCGGCGTGGCCATGACGCCGCAGAACACCCTCATCGTGCTGAGCCGTGACCCGCAGCCCTTCCTGGAGTTCACCGCCGACGGGCGCTTCCTGCGCAGCTTCGGCGCCGAGAACCTGCTGGCCCGAGCCCACGGCCTGCACATCGACGGCGCGGGTCATCTCTGGGTCACGGATGTGAACGATCATGTGGTCATGAAACTCGATGCCGACGGCGAGGTGCTGATGACCCTGGGCACCAAGGGCCAGGGCGGTGAGTGGGACGAGGCCGCCGGACAGCGCCTGCTCAGCGAGCCCAACGACGTGGCGCTGGATTCGGCCGGCAACATCTATGTGGCGCAGGGGCATGGCGGGCAGCTGCCGCGCGTGCTGAAGTTCAGTCCGAGCGGGCAGTTCCTGGCCCAGTGGGGCAGCCGGGGCTACGGGCCCGGGCAGTTCGTGGCGGCCCACGCCATCGAGATCGACGCCAACGACGTGCTGCACGTGGCCGACCGCGAGAACATGCGCATCCAGCGCTACGACACCCAGGGCACGTTGCTGCCGGAATGGCGCTTCGACGCCATGGTCTGCGCGCTGTTCCTGCACACGGACGGCTATCTCTACATCACCACCGGCTTCGACGGCGAACTGGCGCGGGTGGACACGCAGGGCCATGTGCTGGGCTCCATCGGCAGTCCGGGCCAGGGCAATGGCCAGTTCGGCGAGGCCCACGCGCTGACCCTGGATGCCGCGGGCAATGCCTGGATCGCCGATGTGATCAACCGGCGCGTGCAGAAGTTCGCGAAGCAGCCCTGAGGACACCCGCTGGACATGACGCCGCAAGACAGCCCCGAGCTCTGGCATACCCTGTCACCGGACGCGGCCCTGCAGGCCGTGGCTGCCAGGGCCGATGGCCTGAGTGCGGCCGAGGGGCAGCGTCGGCTGGCCGCCAGCGGGCCCAACCGCCTTCCCGAGCCACCCCGCACCCCGGCGCTCCTGCGCTTGCTGCGGCAATTCCACAACATCCTGATCTATGTGCTCTTGTGTGCCGCCCTGGTGACGGCCCTGCTCGGTCACTGGGTGGACAGCGTCGTGATTCTGATCGTGGTGCTGGTGAATGCCGTGATCGGTTACCTGCAGGAGGGCAAGGCGGAGCAGGCGCTGGAGGCGATCCGCGACATGCTCTCGCCGCAGGCGGCGGTGCTGCGTGACGGGATACGCCAGACGGTGGCAGCGGACACCCTGGTGCCAGGGGACATCGTGCTGCTGGAGGCGGGTGACAAGGTGCCGGCCGATCTGCGTCTGCTGCAGGCGCACGGTCTGCGCGCCCAGGAGGCGATTCTCACCGGGGAGTCGGTTCCCGTCGAGAAGACGCTCGCGGCGGTGGATGCCGGGGCAGCGCTGGGCGACCGGCTCGGCATGCTGTTTTCCGGCACGCTGGTGGCAGCCGGCCAGGGGCGCGGCGTTGTCGTGGCCACCGGGGCGCAGACGCAGGTGGGGCGCATCAGCGGCCTGCTGTCCACCGTGCAGGAGCTGAGCACGCCCCTGGTGACACAGATGGCCGTGTTCTCGCGCTGGCTGACCCTGGTGATTCTGGCCGTGTGCGTGGTGTTGATGGCCTACGGTTATCTGCTGGCCGACTTTGCCTTCGACGAAATCTTCCTGATCATGGTGGGCTTCGCCGTCTCGGTCATTCCCGAGGGTCTGCCGGCGGTGCTGACCATCACCCTCGCCATCGGCGTGCGGGCCATGGCCAGGCGTCATGCGATTGTGCGTCGCCTGCCAGCCATCGAGACCATCGGTGCCGTCTCCGTCATCTGTACCGACAAGACGGGCACTCTCACCCGCAACGAGATGCTGGTCAGCACCGTACTTACCAGCGCCGGGCGCCTGCTGGTGGAGGGCGATGGCTATGCTCCGCAGGGCAGGCTGAGTGCGGACGGCATCCCGGTGGACGTGGCGGGCCAGGCGCTGCTGCAGGAACTGGCGCTGGCTGCAGCCTTGTGCAATGACGCCGTGCTGCAGCAGCGCGCGGGCGTCTGGACGGTGCAGGGCGACCCCATGGAAGGCGCGCTGCTGGCCTTCGCCGGCAAGTGCGGCGCACTGCCTGCGCCTCTGCAGATGCCGCGCACGGGGCTGCTTCCCTTCGATTCGCGCCTGCGCTTCATGGCCACGCGTCATGCCCGCGACGGGCAGTCCGTGGTGTGCGTCAAAGGGGCGCCGGAGCGGGTGCTGGCCATGTGCCGTGGGCAGCGCACGGCGCAGGGCGAGGCGCCGCTGGCACACGCGCACTGGCTGACCCAGGCCGATGCCATCGCCAGCGCCGGGCAGCGCGTGCTGGCACTCGCCACCTGCACCCTGACGGATGGACGCTCCGAGCTGACGGCGGCGGGGCTGGACGGCAGGCTCTGCCTTCTGGGGCTGGTAGGCATGATCGACCCGCCGCGTGCCGAAGCCGTGACGGCAGTGGCGGCCTGTCACGGGGCGGGCATCCGCGTGAAGATGATCACGGGCGATCATGCCCTCACCGCCGCTGCCATCGCGCGGCAGATCGGCCTGCAGAACCCCGCACGCGTGCTCACCGGTGCCGAGCTGGATGCCATGGATGAGGCCACATTGACGGCCGCCGTACTCGACTGCGATGTGTTCGCGCGCACCAGTCCGGAGAACAAGCTGCGCCTGGTCACGGCGCTGCAGTCTCACGGTCTCACGGTGGCCATGACCGGCGATGGGGTGAACGACGCCCCGGCCCTCAAGCGCGCCGATGCCGGCATCGCCATGGGGCGCAAGGGCAGCGCGGCCGCGCGGGAAGCCGCCGACCTGGTGCTGGCCGACGACAACTTTGCCTCCATCGCTGCGGCGGTGCGCGAGGGCCGCACGGTCTACGACAATATCCGCAAGCTGATCCGCTGGGAGATCCCGACCAATGCCGGCGAAGGCTTCACCATCGTAGTGGCCATTCTGTTCGGCATGAGCCTTCCGGTGACGCCGGTACAGATTCTCTGGGTGAATCTGGTGACCACCGTCGCGCTGGGGCTGACTCTGGCCTTCGAGCCCACCGAAGAAAACACCATGCGCCGGCCGCCGCGGCCGCGCGGCGAGTCGCTGATCGGCCCGGCCCTGGCCTGGCAGATCGGCTTCGTCTCCCTGCTGTTCCTGGTGGGGGTCTACGGCATCTACGCGCTGGCCATCGAGCGGGGCCAGAGCATCGAGCTGGCCCGTACGCTGGCCGTCAACACCCTGGTGGTGCTGGAGATCTTCAACCTGCTGTTCATCCGCAATCTGTACGGCAGTTCGTTGAGCTGGCACTCGCTGCGCGGCACGCCGGTGCTGTGGACGGCCATCATCGCTGTGGTGCTGGCCCAGGGCGCCCTGACCTACCTGCCCGTCATGCAGCAGGTGTTCGGCACGACCGCGGTGCCGCTGGACGAGGCCCTGATGGTGCTGGGCAGCGGGGTGCTGATGTTCGTGATTCTGGAAATCGAGAAGCAGATCCGCCTGCGCTGGCGGGCCTGAACGAAGAGGAGAAAGTCGATGTTTCTGGCCCTGAAATACCTGATCACCGCCGCCGTGGTGGTGCTGGTGTCCGAGATCGCCCGGCGCAATGCCCAGCTGGGGGCTCTGATCGCGGCGCTGCCGCTGGTGAGTTTTCTGGTGCTGATGTGGATGCAGGTGGAGAAACAGTCACCGCAGCGCATTGCCGATCACGCCTGGTACACCTTCTGGTATGTGGTGCCGACGCTGCCCATGTTCCTGCTCTTCCCCTGGCTGCAGCGCCTGCTCGGCTTCTGGCTGGCGCTGGGGGCCAGCGCCGTGCTCACCGTCATTCTCTTCTTCCTGTGGGCGCTGCTGCTGCGCCGCTTCGGCATCAGCCTGCTGGCTTGAGCGGTTCTGCCGCCTGAAGTCACGGCAGTGTGCGCAGAAACTCGTCGATCTGCCGCGCCACCGGCGAATCCGGCGCGGCGAAGCTCTGGGCGCGCCGCGCGATGCCGGCGGCCTCATCGGTACGGCCCTGGCGCGCGCGGATGTTCGCCAGGCGATACCACAGAGTCGCCTCACGCGGCGCAATGCGCACGGCGCGCTCGGCCACGGCAGCAGCCCGCTCCAGATCGCCCGCCGCCAGTGCGGCATCCACTTCCATCAGCAGTGCGGCTTCCGGCGTCGCGGGCATGGACGGCATGGCGGGCATCGGGGTGTTCGGGGCTGGTGCCACGGGAATCGGGGCGGGCAGCGGGCTGGGGATACCGGGCGCGACGCTGCGCGGGGGCAGATCGTCGATGCCGGGCACCACGCTGCGCGCGGGATTGGTGCGGGCGGCGGGGGGGCTTGCCGGCTGTGCGGGGGCGGGCGTCGTGACGCTCTGGCTCTGGCCCTGCACAGCGGTGCCAGAGCCGGAGCGATCCTCCACCGGGGCCGGAATGCCCCGGCCACCATCCATGCCAGCGCAGGCGCTCAGCAGGCTGAAACACAGGATGGGCAGTACACGAGTCAGCATGATCAGAAGTCCCCGAAGCGATTGAAAAGGCGGCCCATGAAGGAGGCGTCATCTTCACAGTTGACGGCCGGGTCCGGCAGGCGGCCCGGCAGGAAAGGCAAGGAAGTGGTCAGGCGACAGTCGCGCTGGGCGCCATCGCGCACTGGCCCCACGGCCACGCCCTGCCACACCACGTTGGCGGGCGGAATGGTCAGGCGAGGCTGGATGTCCAGCTGCCGCATGATATCCGTCCACACCCGCAGGGCGCCGGTGGCGCCCGTCAGCCCGGTGTCGGAATTGTCGTCGTTGCCCAGCCACACCACTCCCACCAGGTCGTCGCCATAGCCGGCGAACCAGCTGTCGCGCAGATCATTGGTGGTGCCGGTCTTGCCCGCCAGCGGCAGGCTGGCACCGAGACGGCCACTGGCGCTCTCGGCCGTGCCGCGTTGGAACACGCCCTGCAGGGCATACTCCAGCAGGTACATCGAGGCCGGGTCCACCACCTGCTCGGTCTCGATGCCGTAGCGCTCCAGCGGCTCGCCCGTGGGCGTGGTCACGGCTTCCACCGTGCGCAGGGGCGAGCGGAAACCATTACCGGCCAGGGTCTGATAGAGCTGGGCGACTTCCACCGGGGCCATGTCCACGGCGCCCAGCAGCAGCGAGGGGAACTGCGGCACCTCGCGCTCGAAGCCCAGGCGAGTGAGCATCTCGCCCACCTTGTCCAGCCCCACCTGCATGCCCAGGTCCACCGTGGCCAGGTTCATGGAACGCTCCAGGGCGTCGTGCAGATACACATCGCCGAAGATCTTGTCGTCGTAATTGCTGGGCGTCCAGGCTGGCGCGCCGCGTGACTGCAGGGTGACGGGGCGATCGGACAGCACGGAGGCCAGGGTGAAGCGGCCCGATTCCAGCGCCGCCAGATACACCGCCGGCTTGACCAGCGAGCCGATGGGGCGCACGGCATTCAGCGCCCGGTTGAACCCGGCATAGCCGCGCTGCCGGCCGCCGGCGACGGCCCGCACTTCGCCCGTGATGGCATCGGTGATGACCACGGCGGCCTCCAGTCTGCCCTCACTGACCGGCCGCTCCACGGCTTTTACGGACTCTTCCAGCGTGGCCTCCATGGTGTTCTGCACATGCAGGTCCATGGTGGTGAAGATGCGCAGGCCCTCGGTGCGCAGGGCCTCGGCGTCGTAGTCACGCGCCAGGTCCTGGCGCACCAGCTCCATGAACGCCGGGTAGCCGGCGTTCTGGCGCGGGGCGCGGGCGTTCACGCGCAGGGCGGCGTTGCGGGCGTCTTCGTAGTCCGGGGCGCTGATATAGCCCTGGGAGAGCATGCGGGCCAGCACCGTGTTGCGCCGCTCCACGGCGCGCTCGGGGAAGCGCATGGGGTTGTAATAGGACGCGCCGCGCGGCAGGCCGGCCAGCAGGGCGAGTTCGTCCAGGCTGAGTTCGTCCAGACTGCGGCTGAAGTAGAACTCGGCGGCCAGCGCGAAGCCGTGGATGGCGCGATTGCCCTGCTGGCCCAGAAAGACTTCGTTGAGATAGGCGGTGAGGATCTCGTCCTTGCTGAAATGCAGCTCCAGCGCCAGCGCCATCAGCGCTTCCTCGGCCTTGCGGCGCAGGGTCTGCTCGCGGTTGAGGTAAAGGTTCTTCACCAGCTGCTGGGTCAGCGTGCTGCCGCCCTGCACGATCTCGCCGGCGCGCAGGTTGGCCACCAGGGCCCGCAGAATGCCGATCGGGTCCACCCCGAAGTGGCTGTAGAAGCGCTGGTCCTCCACCGCGATGATGGCTTCCACCAGGTCGGGCGGCACGTCTTGCAGACTGATGGGCACGCGGTCTTCGCCATTGCCCGGGTTGATCAGCGCGATCTCGGCCGGCTCCAGCCGCACCAGGGGCACCATGCCGGTACGCTGGTCGCCCCACATCTCGCGGATGCGGTTGCCGGCGAATTCCACGTTCACATAGAGGCTGGGCTCGGCACCGTCCCAGAACTCGAAGCCGCGCGTCCACAGGCTGACACGGTTGCCGCTGGCCTGGAATTCGCCGGGGTTGCGCAGCTCGCCGGCCTCGCGATAGCCCAGGCGGCGCAGCTGGTCGGTGAGCTGAGCGGCGCTGACGTGGGCGCCGGCATAGATCTCCAGCGGACGGGCGTAGATGCGTGCCGGCAGTTCCCACTGCAGCGCCTCGAAGTCGCGGCGGATCTCGTAGTCGATCTTCACGCACCAGGCGATGAAGCCCAGCACGGCCAGCCCCAGCAGGGACCAGACCCAGGCAAAGCCCTGACTGGCGCGGGGAAGCGAAGAAGGCGGCTGTGCTCTGTGATGGCTGGGGTTCATGGGCGGGCATTATGGCACCCGGCGGCGGGGCAGGCACCTTTTCTGCGTCACATATCCGCGCTTGACGTGCGGGTGTCGAGCGCAATACTGTACATAAAACCAGTATTTTCCGTGTGTCTCCCCCATGCCTGCCCCCGCTTATGCCGAGCTGCACTGCCGCAGCAATTACAGCTTTCTGCACGCCGCCTCCTTCCCCGAGGAGCTGGTGCGCCAGGCCCATGCGCTGGGCTATGCGGCGCTGGCGCTCACCGACGAGTGCTCCCTGGGGGGCGTGGTGCGGGCCCATCTTGCGGCGCGCGAACTGGGGCTGGCGCTGATTGTCGGCAGTCACTTCGTGCTGGAAGACGGCCTGTGCCTGGTGTTGCTGGCGCCCGACCGGCGCGCCTACGGGCAGATCAGCGCGCTGATCACGCTGGCCCGGCGCGCGGCGGCCAAGGGCCATTATGTGCTGGAGCGCGGCATGCTGAAGCCCGAGGCCCTGGATGCGTGTCTGGCGCTGTGGGTGCCGGCTGCGGCCGCGCTGGTCGAGGACGATGGCCGCTGGCTGGCGAGTCTGTTCCCCGGGCGGCTGTGGCTTGCGGTCGAGCTGCATCTGCGCGGCAATGACCGGCGCTGGCTCGACACCCTGCAGGCGCTGGGTGCCACGCTGGGGCTGCCGCTGGTGGCCAGTGGCGGCGTGCTGATGCATGAGCCGGCGCGGCGGCCGCTGCTGGACACCCTCACGGCGATCCGCCTGGGCTGCACGCTCGACACCCTGGGCTTCGCCGCGGCGCCCAACAACGAGCAGCATCTGCGGCCCCTGCCCCGCCTGGCCAAGCTCTACCCGGCTGCGCTGCTGGAGGAAAGCGTGCGCATCGCCGCGCGCTGCCGCTTCTCTCTGAGTGAGCTGCGCTATGAATACCCGCACGAACTGGTGCCGGCCGGTCACACCCCGAGCAGCTGGCTGCGCGCGCTGACCGAGCGTGGCATGCGCGAACGCTGGCCGCAGGGGCCCTCGGCACGGGTGCGGGCGCTGGTGGAAAAGGAACTGAGTCTGGTGGCCGAACTGGGCTACGAGCACTTCTTTCTCACGGTGCACGACATCGTCGTGTTCGCCCGCGCCCGGGGCATTCTCTGCCAGGGCCGGGGCTCGGCAGCCAATTCGGCGATCTGCTACTGCCTGGGCATCACGGCGGTGGACCCGGAGCGCATGCAGCTGCTGTTCGAGCGTTTCCTGTCGAAGGAGCGGGACGAGCCGCCGGACATCGACGTCGATTTCGAACACGAGCGTCGCGAGGAGGTCATTCAGTACATCTACCGCAAGTACGGCCGCGAGCGGGCGGCGCTGGCGGCCACGGTGATCTGCTACCGCGCACGCAGTGCCATCCGCGATGTGGCCGGCGCTCTGGGCATCGATGCACAGGCGGTGGAGGTGCTGGCGAAGTCGGTGGACTGGTACGGCCAGGAGATCGTCACCGGCCCCGAGGTCGAGGCGCTGGCCCTGCCACCCGGACGGCTCGCCCTGCTGGTCAGCCTGGTGCGTGCCCTGCTCGGCTTTCCCCGCCATCTGTCCCAGCATGTCGGGGGCTTCGTGATCAGTCAGGGCCCGCTCTCGCAGCTGGTGCCGGTGGAGAACGCGGCCATGCCCGGCCGTACCGTCATCCAGTGGGAAAAGGACGATCTCGAGGCCCTGGGCCTGTTGAAGGTGGACGTGCTGGCGCTGGGCATGCTGACGGCCATCCGCAAGGCCATTGCCCTGGTGAACGAGTATCCGGCGCGCGCCGCGCTGCCGCCGCTGACGCTGGCCGGCGTGCCGGGGGAAGACCCGCAGGTCTACGACATGCTGTGCGCGGCCGACACGGTGGGCGTGTTCCAGATCGAGTCGCGCGCCCAGATGAGCATGCTGCCCCGGCTGAAGCCGCGCCATTACTACGATCTGGTCATCCAGATCGCCATCGTCCGGCCCGGTCCCATCCAGGGCAACATGGTGCATCCCTATCTGGCGCGGCGCAGTGGTCGCGAAGCCGTGAGCTACCCGAGCGAGGCCATCCGCGAGGTGCTGGCTCGCACCCTGGGGGTGCCCATCTTTCAGGAACAGGTGATGAAGGTGGCCATCGTCGCCGCCGGCTTCACGGGCGGCGAGGCCGATCAGCTGCGCCGGGCCATGGCGGCCTGGAAGAAGAAGGGCGGGCTGGAACCGTTTCAGGAAAAGCTCAAGGCCGGCATGCGCGAGCGCGGTTACAGCGCAGGCTTCGCCGAGCAGATCTACAGCCAGATCAAGGGCTTCGCCGACTACGGCTTTCCCGAATCCCATTCCGCCAGCTTCGCCCTGCTGGCCTATGTCTCCTCCTGGCTGAAGTGCCATTACCCGGCCGCCTTCACCTGTGCCCTGCTCAACAGTCAGCCCATGGGCTTCTACGCGCCCTCGCAACTGGTGCAGGACGCGCAGCGTCACGGGGTGGACGTGCTGCCGGTGGACGTGAACCACAGCGAGTGGGACTGCACGCTGGTGTTCACGCCGGGTCGTGAACATGCGCCCGCGCTGCGGCTGGGGCTGTGTCTGGTGAAGGGACTGTCGGCAGCGGGGGCGCGTCGGCTGTGCGAGGCGCGCCAGGCCGGCCCCTTCCGCTGCGTGCAGACGCTGATCGAGCGCACGGGCATCGACGCCGCCGACCGCGAGAGTCTGGCGGCCGCCGATGCGCTGCGCGCGCTGGCCGGGCATCGCCATCGTGCCTTCTGGGACGTGGCCGGCCATGAGGCGCCGCTGCCGCTGTTCGCCGCCTCGACAGCCGGGCAGGCCGACTGGCCGGCACCGCCGCCGGTGGCACTGCTGCTGCCGGCGCCGTCCGAGTCCCAGGAGGTCATCGCCGACTACAACAGTGTCGGGCTCACGCTGCGCCGGCATCCGCTGGCGCTGCTGCGCCCGCACCTGCAGCAGTACCGGGTGGCGCCGGCTGCCAGTCTGGTGGAACGCGGCCATGGCGCGCGGGTGAAGGTGGCGGGCATCGTGACCTCGCGGCAGCGGCCGCAGACCGCGGCGGGGGTGACGTTCGTGACGCTGGAGGATGAAACCGGTTTCGTGAACCTGGTGATCTGGCCGGCGGTGACGGCGCGCCAGCCGCGCCTGGTGCGCGAGGCACGCCTGCTGGGGGTGGCGGGCACGCTGCAGATCAGCGAGGACGTGGTGCATGTCATTGCCGCCGAGCTGGTGGACTTGAGCAGCTGGCTGGCGCAGATGTCGCTGCGCTCGCGGGATTTCTGCTGAGCGTGCCTCAGTCGAAGATACCGTGCACGAACCAGCGCCGCTCGCCTTCGCGCTCGTGGAAGATCCACAGCCGCATGCCGTGCGGATTCACTGCCACGTAGTAATCCCGGCACACCTCCTGACCGCTCCACCAGCGCGTCTCGATGCGCTCGGGGCCGCTCACCAGCTGCAGGGCACCGCGGTAGAGCAGCTGCCCGGCGTGCTGCTGCAACAGCACCGGGGCCGGCAGCAGCCAGCACGGGCGCCGGGCCTGCAGTGCCAGCGTGGGGGGCGGGCCGGCCTGTGCGTCACCCGGCGTCGGGCTGGCTGCCAGCTCCGGGCAGTGGTCCGCTTGACACTGCAGGCTGTGCACGGCGGCATCGCCCAGTCTGGCCTGCAGCAGTCCCAGCAGCGGCGCGATGCGCGCGGGCCCGGCCTGTGCCGCCGCGCCTTCGGCAGCGCCGAGACCGGCGAGCGGCTGTGTGCCCGCCGCCGCGGCCTTGAAGCGCCAGGCCTCCAGCTGCATGCCGCAGACGGGCGCCGGCAGGCTCAGGGTGCTGAGCCGGGTTTCCAGCAGCAGCTGCAGCGGCGCCCGGGACTGGCCGGGGTGGCGCATGTCGAGCGCGATCAGGGTGGCGGCCTGGGCTTCGTGCTGCAGGCTCAGCTGCAGATGCAGGGTGCTCAGGTCGCGCGCCCGCAGGAAGGCGCACAACCGCTCCAGCAGTTCCTCGATGGCTGGCAGCAGGCGCTCGCCGCCTTCCACGGCGTAGTCGAATTCCAGGCTGCTGTTGAAGCGCGGCGGGCTCTCATAGGCCTTGACCGGCGTGGCCACATGCCCCAGGCATTGATCGAGCTGGCGCAGGAACTGGGTGCCGAAGCGCTGCCCGAGCGCGTGCGCGGGCAGACGCCAGACATCGCGCAGCAGGCGCAGCCCGCTGTTGTGCAGCTGCTGCCGGCGCTGCTGCGGCAGTGTCAGGCTCTGCACCGACAATCGCCCCAGGGCGGAACGCAGATTCTCCCGGCGATGCACCAGCAGATTGCAGCCCGCACGGGCCAGCAGCAGGCTGGCGGCGGGCGTGGGGCTGGCGGCCTGATGGAAGTCGACAGGAAGTCCCCACTCACTCAGCAGGGGTTGCAGCAGCTGGCGGCAATGCGTGCGCAGCGAGTGGATGCCACCGAAGTAGCGCAGTGAGCTGCGCGCCTCGAACACCAGGGAATCGGGGGCCTCCACGCTGACCGTGCCGCTGAGCTGCTCCAGGCGCTGTGCCAGCAGGGCCAGTTTCGCCGCGCGCGCCTGGGTATCGGGAATGCCCAGCAGCTGCGGCAGCGCGATGGCATACCACAGTGGCGGCCGTCGGCCTGCCCGCGGCGTCTTGCCAGGCGCTTTCTGCGCCGTGTGCGCTCTGGCCACGCGCAGCGTGCGCTGGTGGCGGCCGAGCAATGGCAACTGGAAGAGGCGTCCTGTCATGGGGTGCCCCTGGCGAGCGCCACCGTGCTCTGACGGTAGCTGCCGCGCGCCTTGAGCACCTCGACGTGCAGGCCCTGCCGCGCGGCCTCCACCCGCAGCCGCAGGGCCGCCGTGGACTGCCGCGGGGCGCCGTGCTGAAACAGGATGCCCAGAGTATTGCCGGCACTGGCGGCCAGCTGCAGACGCCGGATCTGGCGGTGACTCACCCGACCTGGCCACGCCAGCACCAGAGCGCAGGCCGCATCCTGCAGCGCCTTTTCGATGCCCCACAGCAGCTGCGTAGCGGGTGCCGACACCACGTAGAGATGCGCGGGGTCGATGCCACTGGCCAGCAAGGCGGGCGCATACGGCGAACAGGGCGGGGCAAACCAGACACTGTTGCCCCCCTGCTGGCTGAGCTGTCGCAACAGCGGCAGCACCAGCTGCAGTTCTCCAATACCCCACAGGGGGGTGATGATTTCCACCAGCGCCCCGCGCGGCCAGCCCTGCCAGGGCAGGCAGGCATCAAGTGTGGGAAAGCCGGTGCTCACCCCTGTGTCAGCGAATGCTGACCCTGTGGCGGCATGGGCACTGCCCCGCCACAGCCCGGGCGTGTGCAGCAGGGAAAGAAGGCGAGGATCGGTCTGGTGAGTCGGCATGATACTGTACATATTAACAGTATTGCTCAAGCGCTCAAGCGCTGCTTTCCCTGCCAGGGGCTGCGCAAACCGAGAACTGCGTCCAACTTGCGGAAAGTATTCAGTTTTCCGTTATTCTCGTGATTGTTATCGAAAAATTAATGTATTACTCTTCAGAGCCTTAGCCTGACTAGCTGAACATGGGTCTCAGATAATAATCTCAATAGACTGGAAATCTGGAAAATTATCGATGAAAAATAAACCAGACATGCTGATGGTGGTCGTCATTCTGTTCGCCCTTGGGGTGCTTGCCAGCGGAGTGGTGCAGAGCGGCTTGCTCTGACGCTCACGCCAGTGCCCGCTCACCAACACCCGCACTGACCGGCTCAGGCCCGGCAGGCCGCTCGCGTCTGCCCATTCAGCGCCGCCATCGATAGCAGCGCTGCTCACTCACGATGGCATCCATCGGCACGTCCCATGCCTGCCGCTGCAAAGCCTCCACCCGCTGACACTCGTGTGCCAGGCCGATCAGCCAAGGTCGGCGGCGCGCAGTGCGGGCGCGAAAACCGAACGTCCTGTCATAGAAGCCCTTGCCCATGCCCAGTCGATTGCCATCGGCGTCGAAGCCCACCAGCGGCACCAGCACGACATCAAGCCAGCGTGGCGACACCAGTCGGTGTGCCAGCAGACGTGGCTGGGCGATGCCCCAGCGATTGGGTTGCAGCGGGTCGCCCTCACGATAGCGGACAAACAGCAGACGGCCATTCCGGAAGGGATGCAGCAGGGGCAGGAAACAGGCCTGACCACGCGACTGCGCCTCGGCCAGCAGCAGGGAAGGGTCGATCTCGCCATCGATGGCCTGATAGAAGGCAAGGCGTTTCGCGCTGCGAAAGAAGCGCTGACCGGCCAGGGCGTGATGCAGCGCGATGGCTGCATCGCGTTGCTGACGCGGACTCAACAGCCGTCGGGTGTGACGCAGAGACTGGCGAAGGCTGGTGCGCTGAGCTGGCGTCATGAGACTGGCAGGGAAGAAGGAATGAAGTTACCCGGAGCACCGCTACCAAAATAGTCCTGAACCCAACGGTTCAGGTGGTGACTCCAGTGGTGCATAAGGCTTTCCGTCGTGCGGACTTGCTCAACAGCACCTGGCGTGAAGCCTCCAGGTATACAGATATCGGCTCAAGAACATTTTTGATTGGCCAATGCTCTAGGCAACTCTGGGGCGAGTATATAGCAGCCAAAAAATCGGGGCGAGCAAGGCAGCAAAGTTTTTTGTCTCGATAGGATCAGCCTATTTCAAGCTGCCGATTGGCCTGCAGGCTGCGATCGAGCTTGTCTTCGAGATACTTGATCTGCTGCGCGGTGTGGTGACGGCTCTCGTTGAGCTGCACGGTCTTGCTCAGCATTTCATGTGTGATGTTGAGTGCCGCCATCACGGAAATCTTCTCGAGTCCGTGAATATTGCCGCGGCCTTTGATCTTGCGCATGTTCTCGTCGAGATAGCGCGCGGACTTCAGCAGGGCTTCCTGTTCGGAAGGTGGACAGCTGACCTGGTACTCCTTGTCGAGAATTCTGACCACCACGGTACCGGGGCTGTTTTCTTCTGCGCTCATGCGGATTCTCTGGGTGTGGGCGTGGCGTGTGACACGTCTCTCATGACGACTGCGACTGACCCATGGCCTTGAGTCGATGCAGCACGGCCTCGAGACGGGACTTCGCCAGCTTGTTGTTTTCCAGCAGTTGCTGGCGTTCGGAGTGCCAGTTATGCTCGTTCGCCCGCAGCTGTTGATTCTCCCGCTTCATCGTGGCGCACAGCTCGATGAGTGCATCAATCTTCTGATCCAGCGTGGCAAATTTTTCGTCTGTCATTATGATGGTCGCCATATACAGAGGCGGCAAGAACGCGCTCTGTTCAACTGTCGTTACTATAGAGGCGTGACCCCAAGGCGGTCAATCGCAGGCACGGGCATACGATGACAAGCATCTACGAAGAAGCCGCGCGCAGGCGCAAGGAACTCATGCAGCAGATGGAGCCGGACAGCATCGCGCTGCTCTGTGCTGCACCGCAGTGCACCCGCAGCAATGACACGGAATATCCCTACCGGCAGAACAGCGATTTCTATTACCTCACCGGCTTCGTCGAGCACGATGCCGTGCTCGCCCTGATTCCCGGGCGTGAACAGGGCGAGGTGGTGTTGTTCTGCCAGGAGAAAGACAAGACGCGTGAATTGTGGACCGGCATCCTTACCGGACCGGAACAGGCCGTCAGTCGGCTGTTGATTGACGATGCCTTTCCCATCGGCGACATCGACGACATCCTGCCCGGGCTCATCGAAGGGCGGCAGCGCGTCTACTATTCCATGGGCAAGGACTCGCGCTGGGATCAGCGCATCATGGACTGGGTCAATGTGATTCGCGGCAAGGCGCGCCAGGGAGCGCATCCGCCGGGTGAATTCCTGGTGCTCGATCATCTGCTCAATGAAATGCGCCTGATCAAGAGCCCGCTCGAGATCAAGCTGATGGAAAAGGCCGGTGCCATCTCTGCGCAGGCTCACAAACGTGCTATGGCCGTGTGTCGCCCCGGCCTGCACGAGTATCACCTCGAGGCCGAGTTGCTGCACGAATTCGTGCGCTCCGGCAGTCGCGCGCCGGCCTACAACAATATCGTGGCCAGCGGCGCCAATGCCTGCATCCTGCACTACGTCGAGAACACGGCCGCGCTCAAGGACGGCGATCTGGTGCTGATCGATGCGGGTTGCGAATTCGATTACTACGCGGCCGACATCACGCGCACGTTTCCCGTGAACGGTCGGTTCAACAAGGAGCAGAAGGCACTCTACGAGATCGTGCTCAATGCGCAGCTGCAGGCCATCAAGGCCGTCAAACCGGGTGTCGCCTGGGATGAACCGCACAATGTCACCGTGCGCATCATCACCGAGGGACTGGTGCATCTCGGCCTGCTCAAGGGCAATGTGCAGGAGCTGATTGCGACGGGCGCCTACAAGGCGTTCTACATGCATCGCGTCGGTCACTGGCTCGGCATCGACGTGCATGATGTGGGCGATTACAAGATTGATGACAAGTGGCGCCTCATGGAGCCAGGCATGGTCACCACCATCGAGCCGGGCATCTATGTGGCGCCCGACAACATGGACGTCGACAGCCAGTGGCGCGGCATCGGCATCCGCATCGAGGATGATGTCCTGGTGACCCGCACCGGGCATCGCATTCTCAGTGCCGGCGCACCGAAGACGGTGGAGGAGATCGAATCGTTCATGGCCCAGGCGCGTGCCCAGGCTGTGGCCTGAAGTACAGGCAGAGGGTGGCGCGGCATGAAGATCCAGCAAGTCAGGCAGCACTATGACATCGTGATCGTCGGCGGCGGTCTCGTGGGCGCGAGCTTCGCCAGTGCGCTGGCGGCACAGCTGCGTGGCACGGGCAGCAGCATTCTGGTCATCGAGGCTGCTCCGACGCTGCAAGTCTCGGCCAGCTTCGATGTTCGCTCCACCGCGCTTTCCCACGGCAGCCAGCGCCTCTACGAACAGCTGGGCCTGTGGCCTGCCATTGCCTCCCATGCCACCCCCATCCGTCGCATTCACGTGTCCGACCGCGGGCGCTTCGGTGTCGTGCGACTGGACAGTGCCCAGATGCAGGTGGACGCGCTCGGGCATGTAGCCGAGAACCAGCCTCTGGGCCAAGTGCTGACACGGGCTCTGGAAGAAGACCCGGACATCGACCTGCTGAGCCCTGCCAGCGTCAGTGCTCTGACCCCCCTGCCCCGGGGCATGCGTCTGCAAGGCCAGGGGGTTGCCGGAGCCCTGCCGGCCATCGAGACGGATCTGGTGGTGCTGGCCGACGGCGGACGCTCCAGCCTGCTCGACCAGCTGGGCATCGGCTGCAGCCAGACCCCTTACGGGCAGCATGCCCTGATCGCCAATGTGGCCTTCACTGAGCCGCACCGGCACGTCGCCTACGAACGCTTCACCGACACCGGCCCCTTGGCCGTACTGCCGCTGGCGGACGATGACGAGGCCCGGGCGCGTGGAGCCTTGATCTGGACGCTGCCCGATGCCGAGGCGCAGGCCGTGGCTGAACTGCCCGAGCGGGAGTTCCTGAGCCGGCTGCAGGAGCGTTTCGGTTACCGCCTGGGGCGTTTCGACAAGGTGGGCGCTCGCGCAATGTATCCTCTGACCCTCAGCGTGGCGCGCGAGCAGGTGCGGCCGTCACTGGTGCTGCTGGGCAATGTCGCTCACACACTGCACCCGGTGGCGGGGCAAGGCTTGAATCTGGCCCTGCGCGATGCGCAGAGTCTGGCGCAGCAGATTGCCCGCGCCCGCGCGCAAGGCATCGCCCCGGGCGCCATGAGCGTGCTGCAGGCCTATGTGGCGCAGCAGCACGATGATCAGCAGCTCACCATCGGCTTCAGTGACTACATGACCCGTCTGTTCTCCAGCGCCCATCCGGCGCTGGTCTGGGCACGCAAGGCAGGACTTTTCTCCATCGACCTGCTGCCCCCCGTCAAGAAGCAGTTCGCCCGTCGGGCCATGGGCCTGGGCGAACGCCGCACGCTGCAGGCCTGACTCAGGGCGTGCCGAGCAGGCCGCGCAGATCCTCGATGCGCTTGCGGTTCACCCCCAGATCGCTGTGTCCGAGCCGCGAGGCCGAGCGTACATGTACCAGGCCGGCCGCCGGCTCGGCCAGAAACTCCACGTCGTCCACGAAGCCCATCAGGCGTGAGGTGAACTCCGCGTACAGGTACGGCTCGCGGTCCTCGATGATGCGCGCGCCCGGCATGCCGCCGACCGCCGTGCGGACCTGGCCGAGCGTGGCCTGCAGTGGGGCGATGCGGTGACTGTCGCGAGTCTCGACGCTCGACACGCAGTTGGGGGAATCCGGGCAGGTGCCCAGGCGGCCGTCCGTCGCACCAAGGGTGGCGGGGCGCTCGCCGGCGCAGCCGAGCAGGGTCAGAAGGGGAATCATGAGCAGGCTCCGTTTCATGGGCAGGGTCTCTGGTTGAGGGAATCGTTGCGGCGAATACGCCAGTGCGCCAGGGCTCAGATCATGCTCATGCTCAGCCACTGTGCCACCATGGCCGGTCGCTCGCTGCCCTCGATCTCCACGGTGCAGCGATGCGTGAGCAGCACCCGATCCGGGCCCTTGTCGGCCACGCTTTCCAGCACGAAGCGCGCGCGAATGCGGGCGCCCACCGGCACAGGCTGCACGAAGCGCACGGTGTCCAGTCCGTAGTTGATCACTGCGTGGGCGTCCCGAATGCGCAGCATCCCGCCCTGCGAGCCCAGCTGCGTGAGCAAGGCCAGTGTCAGAAAACCATGAGCGACCGTGCCGCCGAAAGGGCCCTGCGTGCGGGCGCGCTCTGCGTCCACATGGAGGTACTGGAAATCCCCCGTGGCCTCGGCGAACTGGTTGACCCGCTCCTGAGTGATCAGCAGCCAGGGCGACACACCGACTTCCTGACCGATGCAGGCCTGTGCCTCGAGCGGGGTCACGAGTCGGGGCGCAACGGCCTCGGACGCAGTGGGGCGGGGCTGGATCACGAGGGCTACCTGCAGCGAAGGCGACGGATGTGTGGGCGGCAGTATCGACCATCGCCCGCAGCGCGGCAATTCGCGTGTGCGCGCCGGGCTGCCCCGGCGGCGACTGCCCGGCTATACTGCGCCTACGATCAGCATCCCGGTGAAACCTTCATGCAACAGAGCACTGTCATGACTTTCGACGTTGTCATCGTCGGCGGCGGCCTGGTGGGCGCCAGCCTGGCACTGGCACTCAGTGACACGGGGCTGCGCATCGCGATGCTGGATGCCCAGCCGCTGTCGCCCGCAGGTGTCGAGGTGCCGGAACGCTTCGATCCGCGTGTCTCCGCCATCACCCCGGCCTCGCGCCGCTTCCTCGACTCGCTTGGAGCCTGGTCCGGCGTGGCGCGGCGGCGCAGCTGTGCCTACACCGACATGCATGTCTGGGAAGCCGACGGCACCGGGTCCATCCACTTCGCCGCCCAGGACATCCATTGCGAGAGCCTGGGGCACATCGTCGAGAATTCCGTGCTGCTGGCCGCCCTGCACGAGCGTCTGCACGCGGCGCCGCACATCGCCCTGCTGGCGCCGGTGAGCCTGGACGCCCTGCAACGCCTGGCAGTGCCCGCGCCGCTGGAAGCGGATCAGTCGCGCATCCAGCTGCAACTGGCCGACGGCCGCCAGCTGCGTGCGCGCGTGGTGGTGGCGGCCGACGGCGGCACGTCGAAAACACGCGAGCTGGCGGGATTCGAACTCAGTGAATGGGACTACGACCATCAGGCCATCGTCACCACCGTGCGCACCCGCCTGCCGCACCGGCACACGGCCACTCAGCGTTTCATGGACGAGGGCGTGCTGGCTTTGCTGCCCCTGAAGGCGACTGACGCAGCGACCGACCAGCACTGCAGCTCCATCGTCTGGTCCGCGGTGCCCGACAGGGCGGCCGCGCTCATGGCCCTCGACGACGAGGCCTTCGCCGTCGCGCTGGAGCACGCCATCGAAGGGCGTTTCGGCCGCATCGAACAGGTCGATCCCCGGCTGTGCGTGCCGCTGCGCCAGCGTCACGCCAGACACTACGTCCAGGAAGGCATCGCGCTGGTGGGCGATGCCGCCCACACCATTCATCCGCTGGCCGGACAGGGCGTCAATCTGGGTTTCGCCGATGCCGACGCGCTCGCCACTCAGCTGCGCCGGGCGGTGGCGCGGGATGACGAGATCGGCAGTGTGCAGGTGCTGCGGCGCTATCAGCGGCAACGCATCGGTCACAACCTGGGCATGATGTGGGCGATGGAGGGATTCAAGCGCCTCTATGCCGATCAAGGGCTGCCGCTGCGCTGGCTGCGCAATGCCGGCATGGCGGGGCTGGATCGCAGCCTGCTGCTCAAGAGCCGGGTGATGCGCGCCGCCATGGGCGTGGACTGAGCGCTCTCTCACGTGTTGTGACAGCCGGTCGATGCTCCGCGATTCCGAAGCAAACCACACCGTCGCCGATCACGTGCAGGTGTACTCGCGGTGGGGCCTTGGTTTATCCTAGGGTCCGTTCGAATTTCCCGAAAAACAATTACATTCCAAGGAATTGCCATCATGAAAAAGATTCTTCCCCTCGTTGCCGCCGTCGCCATGCTGGTCGGTGCCAACGTTCAGGTACAGGCCATTGATGTGGCCGCCGTCAATCAGGCGCTCGCCGCTGCCGACCGCAGCGACGCCGACAAGGCACTCGACGCCGCGCGCAAGCCCGCTGAAGCGCTCGATTTCCTCGGTCTGGAGCCCGGCATGACCGTGCTGGACGTGATGTCCGGTGGCGGCTGGTACACCGAAGTGCTGTCCCGCGCTGTCGGTCCCAATGGCAAGGTCTACATGCAGAACTCCGAAGCAGCCCTGGCGCGCGGCACCACCCAGGCCACTGTGGACGCCCGTCTGGCTCGTCTGAGCAATGTGCAGCTGCTGAAGGCTGATGCCACTGCCGATCTGACTCTGCCGGCCAACTCCGTCGACTTCGCCATTACCAACCTGAACTTCCACGATGTGTACAACGCCGATCCGGCCGCCGCACAGCGCTTCCTGGTGAACATCAAGAACGCTCTCAAGCCGGGCGCCGTGCTTGGTCTGATCGACCACGAAGGTGACGCAGGCGCCGACAATGCCGCCCTGCACCGCATTCCTGTGGAACTGGCCCGTGCCGCGGCGCTGGAAGCCGGGTTCGAGATTGCCGAAGAGAGCGATCTGCTGAACGTGCCAAGCGACAACCACACGCAGGCTCCGTTCGCCGCAGAGCTGGAGCGCAACACTGACCGTTTCATGCTGAAACTGGTCAAGCCGCAGTAAGCGGTCCGACATGTCGAACGGCTCGGGAAGACAGGAATTTCCGGGCCGTTTTGCTTCCCGCAATCCAGACGCCCCACCCCCGTCGAGTCAGCCCTTGCAGGACACCGCCCCGCTCTCCTTCATCACCCGCTTCTTCGCTGTCTTCAAGTACAGCCGGGTTGCCGTCGAGATCGTCTGGGGCACCAGTGCCGCGCTGACCCTCACCATGGCCTTCGCCACCCTGCTCGCCGGCGTGCTGCCCGCAGCCATCGCCTATGTGGGTCAGTTGATTGTCGATGCCGTGGTGGCCGCCATCCAGGCGCTGCCCGAGGCGCGCGAGGCAGCCACCGACCAGACCATTTTCTATGTGCTGTGCGAGGCCGCTCTGGTGGTGTTCTTCACCGGTGTGCAGCGTCTGAACACCGTGTGCCAGTCCATCCTGCGCGTGCTGCTGGGCAACAAGATCAACGTGATGATCCTGGAGAAGTCGCTGACGCTGGAGCTGCAGCATTTCGAGGATTCGGAGTATTACGACAAGCTGGTGCGCGCCCGCCGCGAGGCGTCCAGTCGCCCGCTGAGCCTGGTGATCCGCACCTTCGATCTGGCGCGCGAGTCCATCTCGCTGGTCAGCTACGGCTTCCTGCTGTTCCAGTTCTCGCCCTGGGCCGTGCTGCTGCTGGGCTTTGCCGGCCTGCCCGCCTTCATGGCCGAAGCGAAGTTCTCCGGCGAAGCTTTCCGCAATCAGCGCAGCCGCTCGGCCGAACGGCGCATGCAGATCTACCTGGAAATGGTGCTTACCCGGGAAGACGGCGTGAAGGAAGTGAAGCTGCTCAAGATCGGCCGCCTGTTCCTGCAGCGCTACATCGACATCTTTCACAACATCTACAAGGAAGACCGCAACCTGGTGCTGCGGCGCGGCTTCTGGGGCTATGTGCTGGGGCTGATCGCCAGCGCCGCGTTCTACTTCGCCTATGGCTGGGTGGTGTTCGCGGCCATTGCCACCAGCATCACCATCGGCCAGATGACCATGTACATCGCCGTGTTCCGTCAGGGCCAGAATGCCGTCACCAGCAGCCTGACGGCTGTCAACGGCATGTACGAGGACAATCTCTACCTGTCCAACCTGGTGGAATACCTCGAGCACAAGGTCCCCGAGCAGAGTGGCGACAAGACCCAGGGGCCGGACCCGACCGACGGCATCCGCTTCGAGAACGTCAGCTTCTATTACCCCGAGAGCAAGACCCCCGCGCTGCACGAGTTGAGCCTGCACATCAAGGCCGGCGAGAGCCTGGCCATCGTGGGCGAGAACGGCTCCGGCAAGACCACCCTGATCAAGCTGCTGACCCGCCTGTATACCCCCACCAGCGGGCGCATCCTGCTGGAAGGCCTGGACCTGCAGGAATGGGACATCGACGCGCTGCGCTACAAGATCGGGGTGATCTTCCAGGACTTCTCGCGCTACCAGCTGAAGGTGGGCGACAACATCGGCATCGGGGATGTGGAAAACATGGAGAACCGGCCCCAGATAGAAACGGCAGCGCAGGACGGCCTGGCCGCCGACTTCATCCAGCACATGCCCCAGACCTACGACACTCAGCTGGGCACCTGGTTCAAGGGCGGCAAGGAGCTCTCGGGTGGGCAGTGGCAGAAGATCGCCCTGGCCCGGGCCTTCATGCGCAGCCACGCCGATGTGCTGATTCTGGACGAACCGACGGCCGCCATCGACGCGAAGGCAGAGGCAGACATCTTTGCCCACTTCCGCGAGCTGACGGCAAATCGCATCTCCATCATCATTTCGCACCGCTTCTCGACGGTGCGGATTGCCGATCACATCATCGTGCTCGAGAAGGGCGCCATCGTCGAAGAAGGCTCCCATGCCCAGCTGCTTGAACGGGATGGGCAATATGCCCGGTTATTCCGTCTGCAGGCGCAGGGTTATCAGTAAACCGCGCTTGCACCGTAGGAGCGGGCCCTGCCCGCGAACGTGAGTTTTCCGTACACCGCCACTCTGGAGACATCCCCATGCTCGACGCCAAGAATCTGCTGGAACAATTCCTCGGTCCCAATGCCGGCAACGCCATGCGCCAGGCCGGCGGCAATGCCAAACAGCAGCTCGACGCCATGGGCATGGGCGGCTTCGGCGGCGGTGCCGTGGTGGGCGGGCTGCTGGGGCTGATGCTGGGTGGCAAGAAGATGAAAAAGATGGCCAAGGGCGTGGTGGGCTATGGCGGCGCGGCGGCGGCCGGAGCCCTGGCCTACAAGGCCTATCAGAACTGGCAGCAGGGCAAGGCGGCAGCCACGGCGCCGGTGGCCACGCCCGCCGACTACGCCAGTGTGGACCCGCGCTTCCTGCCCGAGTCCGCGCCGGCAGCCGATGGCCAACCGTTCCAGCTGGCCCTGATCAGGGCCATGATCGGCGCCGCCAAGGCGGACGGTCACATCGACGCGCAGGAACAGAAGTCGCTCTTCGAGCAGGTGGAGAAGATGGGGCTGGATGCCGAGAGCAAGGCCTTCGTGTTCGATGCCCTGACCCAGCCGGTGGACATGGCCGCGATTGCCGCATCCGCCCGCGGCATGGAGCAGGCCAGCGAGATCTATCTCGTGTCACGCCTGGCGATCGATGTCGATCACCCGGCCGAGCGCGCTTACCTGCAGGCGCTGGCCCATCGGCTCAACCTGCCGGCGGAGCTGATCGCGCATCTGGACCATCAGGTGCAGCCGGACGTGTGAGTTGCAGGAGCGGGCCCTGCCCGCGATGGGCGCAGGGAGATTCTTCGCGGGCCAAACCCGCTCCCACAAGCAAGCTCCTGCACAAACCAATTCCTACTCGTACGTCTCCAGCGCCGGGCACGCGCAGAACAGATTGCGGTCCCCGTAGACATTGTCGATACGGTTCACCGACGGCCAGAACTTGTTGTCCACCAGTCCCGGCACCGGCCACGCCGCCTCGCGCTTGCTGTAGCCGCGCTGCCACTGCTCGTCCATCACATCCGCCAGCGTGTGCGGCGCGTGCTTGAGTGGATTGTCGAGCGCATCCAGTTCGCCGGACTCCACGCGCGCGATCTCCTTGCGGATGCTGATCATGGCGTCGATGAAGCGGTCCAGCTCCTGCTTGGGCTCGCTCTCTGTGGGCTCGATCATCAGCGTGCCCGCCACCGGGAAGGACATGGTGGGCGCGTGGAAGCCGTAGTCCATCAGGCGCTTGGCCACGTCTTCCTCGGTGATGCCCGAGGCCGCCTTGAGCGGACGCAGGTCGATGATGCACTCGTGCGCCACCCTGCCGTTGCGGCCGGTGTAGAGCACGGGGAAATGCGGCGCCAGCTTGCGTGCGATGTAGTTGGCGCTGAGGATCGCCACCTGAGTCGCCTTCAGCAAACCTTCGGCGCCCATCATGGCGATATAGGTCCAGGAGATCGGCAGAATGCCGGCACTGCCCCAGGGCGCGGCCGACACGGCGGTGTTGCCCGGATTCGGGCCGTCCAGCGCGATCACCGCGTGATTGGCCAGGAAAGGCGCCAGGTGCTTCTTCACGCCGATCGGGCCCATGCCCGGGCCGCCGCCGCCATGGGGAATGCAGAAGGTCTTGTGCAGATTCACGTGGGACACATCGGCACCGATGTCGCCCGGACGCGTCACGCCCACCTGGGCATTGAGGTTGGCGCCGTCCATGTAGACCTGGCCGCCATGGGCGTGGATCAGCGCGCAGATTTCCTTCACGCCTTCTTCGTAGACCCCGTGGGTGGACGGATAGGTGATCATCAGCGCCGCCAGCGTGTCCTTGTACTGCTCGACCTTGGCGCGCAAGTCCGCGCCATCGATGTTGCCGAGCTCGTCGCAGGCCACCACCACCACCTTCATGCTCAGCATCTGCGCACTGGCCGGATTGGTGCCGTGGGCGGAACTGGGGATCAGGCAGACATTGCGCTGCGCCTCGCCCTTGCTGATCAGGTAGTTGCGAATGGCCAGCAGGCCGGCGTACTCGCCCTGGGCCCCGGAGTTGGGCTGCATGCTCACAGCATCGAAGCCCAGGATCTCCTGCAGCATGGCTTCCAGTTCTCCGATCATGCGGCGGTAGCCCGCCGTCTTTTCCACCGGCGTGAACGGGTGCGGCTTGCTGAACTCGGGCCAGGTGATGGGGATCATCTCGGCCGTGGCATTGAGCTTCATGGTGCACGAGCCCAGCGGAATCATGGCGTGGGTGAGGGAGATGTCCTTGGTCTCCAGGCGCTTGAGGTAGCGCAGCATGTCGGTTTCGTTGTGGTAGCGATTGAACCAGGGGTGACTCAGGAACGCCGACTGGCGCTGCAGGGCGGCGGGGATGCCGGCCTGTGCGGCCGCACCGGCGCAGATCTGCTGATCGATGGCGTCCACCTCCAGCCCGGCGGCCTGCGCGCCCAGCAGCACCTGCCACAGTGTATCCACTTCCGCGGGCGTGGTGCACTCGTCCAGGCTAATGCCCAGGCGGCCCGGCTGGTCGATGCGCAGATTGATGCCTGCCTGCGCCGCGCGCGCCAGAATGGCGGCCCGGGTGGCAGCGTCCACGTTCAGGCTCAGCGTGTCGAAGAAGGCCGCGTGGCGGGGGGCGAGGCCGCGTGACTGCAGGCCGCTGGCCAGAATGCCGGTGAGGCGGTGAATACGCTGGGCGATGGTGCGCAGCCCTTGCGGGCCGTGGTACATGGCGTAGAGCACGGCGATATTGGCCAGCAGCACCTGCGCGGTGCAGATGTTGCTGTTGGCCTTCTCGCGGCGGATATGCTGCTCGCGGGTCTGCAGGGACATGCGGAAGGCCTGCTTCCCCCGCGCGTCGATGGACACGCCAATGATGCGGCCGGGCACGGCGCGCTTGAATTCATCCCGAGTGGCGAAATAGGCCGCGTGCGGCCCGCCGTAGCCCATGGGCACGCCGAAGCGCTGGGTGCTGCCCAGCACCACGTCCGCGCCCATCTCGCCAGGCGATTTCAGCACCACCAGACTCATGAGGTCGGCGGCCACTACCGCGATGGCGCCCTGTGCGTGCAGGCCGGCGATGGCAGTGCTCAGGTCGCGCACCTCTCCGCTGGCGGCGGGGTACTGGAAGATCGCGCCGAACACCGGCTGCTGCGCCAGGGTCGTACTGTCACCCATGATCAGCTCGAAGCCGAAACTCGCGGCACGCGTCCTGAGCACGTCGATGGTCTGCGGCAGGCATTCGCTGTCGACGAAGAAGGCATTGGCCTCGCTGCGGCTCACACGGCGGGCGAGCGCCATCGCCTCGGCGGCGGCCGTGGCTTCGTCCAGCAGGGAGGCATTGGCGAGTTCCATGCCGGTGAGATCGAGGATCATCTGCTGATAGGCGAGCAGGGTTTCCAGCCGGCCCTGGGACACCTCGGGCTGATACGGCGTGTAGGCGGTGTACCAGCCTGGGTTCTCCAGCACATTGCGCACGATCACGTGCGGGGTCAGCGTGTCGTGGTAGCCCAGGCCGATGAACGAGCGGCCCGGCGCATCGTCGCGCACCATGGCCTTGAGGCGGGCCAGCACGGCCGCTTCGGTGCCGGGCTCGCCCAGGGCCAGCCGACGCTTGAGGGCAATGGACTCGGGCACCGTCTGCTGGACCAGCTCGTCCAGCGAGCTCAACTGGAGCTCGGCCAGCATCGCCTGGATGTCGCGCTCGCCCGGGCCGATGTGACGGCCGATGAATTCGTCGGTGTGCTGCAGGCTCGCGAGGGAGCGCACGGCGGAAGGAGTGTTCAGCATGTAAGCCTCGATCAAAAGGGAGCGCCGCCCGCAGGATTCTGCACGCGGCGCCCGCTGGGAGCAGGAAGAAACAGTGTTTCCGGCATGCCGCCGGTGCGGCCTATTCGCAGATCCTGGCGTAGGCGTCGGCGTCCATCAGGGCGTCAAGCTCGGCAGCATCCGCGGGGTGAATGCGGCAGAACCAGCCATCGCCATAGGGCGAGCTGTTCACGATCTCGGGGCTGTCGATCAGCGCCTTGTTGATGGCGATGATGCGGCCAGACACCGGGGCGTAGATGTCGGAGGCGGCCTTGACCGACTCCACCACGCTGATTTCCTGCTTCGCGCTGACACTGGCACCGTCCGTCGGCAGGTCGATGAACACGATGTCGCCCAGCAGTTCCTGGGCGTGATCGGTAATGCCGACAGTCAGGCTGCCATCGGCTTCCACGCGCACCCACTCGTGGGTGGCGGCATATTTCAAATTGTCCGGAAAACTGCTCACTGACCAATCCTCTCGCTGAAATGAAAAATTATTCAAACACCTTCTTGCCGAAGCGCACGAAGTTCGGCTTCACCACCCGCACCGGCGTCAGCTTGCCGCGCAGGTCCACCTGACACTGGGTGGCGCCGGCCGCAATTCTGGCCAGGGCGATGGCGTGCTTGAGCGTGGGCGAAAACGTGCCGCTGGTGATGACGCCTTCGGCCGCCTGGCCGTTGACCTGACACACCACGCGCAGGCCCTCGCGCAGCACGCCGCGCTCTTCCAGCACGAGGCCAGTGAGAACGGGCAGGCGCCCGGCCAGTTGTTCGCGCTTGTGCGCTTCGACGGCGGCGCGCCCGATGAACTGCCGGCTGGCAGGCTCCCAGGCAATGGTTTGTTCCATGTTGGCGGCCAGTGGCGACACGGAGTCGTCCATGTCGTGGCCATAGAGATTCATGCCGGCTTCCAGGCGCAGGGTGTCACGGGCACCCAGGCCAATGGGCTTCACGCCGGATTGCAGCAGGGCGTCCCACAGCGCGGGGGCTTCCTCACCCGGCAGCATCAGCTCCAGGCCGCGTTCGCCGGTATAGCCGGTGCGGGCGATGCACCAGCTGCCCTCTTCCAGGCTGCGGAAATTGCCCAGCGCCCGCACGCGTTCGGCCAGCGCGGGGGCCAGCAGGGCGCAGACCCTGTCGATGGACTCGGGCCCGTGCACGGCGAGGATGGCCAGTTCCGGGCGCTCCTGTACCTGCACCTGCCAGCCGTCGGCGTGCTGCTGCATCCAGGCCAGATCCTTTTCCCGCGTGCCGCAGTTCACCACCAGGCGGTAACCGTGCTCGCGGCGATACACGATCAGATCATCCACCACGCCGCCCTGCTCGTTGAGCATGGCGCTGTAGAGGGCGCGGCCGGTGACATCGAGCTTGTCCACATCATTGGCCAGCAGGTACTGCAGCCAGGCTTTCGCGTCCTGCCCGTCGACATCGACGATGGTCATGTGGGAGACGTCGAAGACCCCGGCGTGCTGGCGCACGGCGTGGTGTTCTTCAATCAGCGATTGATACTGGATGGGCATGTCCCAGCCGCCGAAATCCACGATTCTGGCGCCGGCGTCGAGATGTTTCTGGTAGAGGGGGGTCTGCAATCCCACGGTGTGGATGTCCTGATCGGGCGAAGGGGCAGGACAGGTGTCGAGTGGCTGCCCGTGCCGGAAAACGAGGTCGCCATTCTACTCGCTGGCAGGCTGGTTGGACAGGACGAAATTTCTCCAGCGCGGCGGTTCTTCTGCACCAGGACGGCGCAGAAACTACTGCAGTTCGGTCAGGAAACGGTCGGTGCGGGGCAGGAAATGGCGGTCACTGTCCAGCGAGAACACCACCGAACTGGAACGCCCGATGATCTGGTCGCGCGGGATGAAGCTGTAGATGCGGCTGTCGGCGCTGTTGTCGCGGTTGTCACCCAGCACGAAGAACTGATCGTCGGGCACGGTTTCCGGCCCGAAGCTGCGCGACAGGCGGCTGGAGTAGGTGTCGGACAGCATGGCCTGATGGGAGTGGTCCAGCAGCTGTTCACGGATGATCAGCGAGTCGCTGGCGCTGGCGATGATCTCGTAGTCGGCGGGCTGGCCATTGATGACGAGGGTGTTGTTGCGCATGTAGATGGTGTCGCCGGGCAGGCCGACGATGCGCTTGACCAGGCGCTTGCCGGCAGCTTCGGAATCGATGATCACGATGTCGCCGCGCGAAGGATCGCTCACTTCGGCCAGGAAAATGTCGGTGAAGGGCACGCGCACGTCATAGGCCAGTTTGTTGACCCAGACCTTGTCGCCGTCCAGTAGCGTGGGCTGCATGGAGCGCCCGGAAATGGAGTTCAGGTCGGCGATGGCACTCTTGAAGAACACGATGCTGGCCAGCAGAAACAGAAACTTCCTGTTCTCCCGCCAGAAGGCCGCAAGGTAGTGCTTCATGGGATGTTCCTGTCGATGCTGTCGGGCCGTCGCGCCCGACTCAGGACGCCGACAATAGGCGATGGCCGCAGGCCAAGTCAAATACGGCTCCCGCCGCTCGGATCGGCGCTGTTCGCTGGTACGCGCTGGACGATTCTTATACGCTTGCCCGGTGTCTTCGGGTCAAGCTGCTTTCCTCTGTCGAGTACTTCCGCCATGCCTTTGAGTGCGTTTCATGCCGTCAGCCGTGACTGGTTCGTCCAGCAGTTCGGCACGCCCACTCAGGCACAGGCGCAGGCCTGGCCGGCCATCAAGGCCCGCCGTCACACCCTGATCAGCGCTCCGACCGGCAGCGGCAAGACACTGGCCGCATTCTTCGCCGCCATCGACGACCTGCTGCAGCAGGCCCAGCACGGGCCGCTGCCCAGAGCCACCCGCATTCTCTATGTCTCGCCACTCAAGGCGCTGAGCAATGATATTCACTGCAATCTGGAGCAGCCCTTGCAGGGCCTGGCCGAGCTGGCGCGCGCGCGCGGCTTTGCACCGGCCGACATCAGCGTGGCGGTGCGTACCGGCGACACCACGCCCACCGAGCGCCAGCGCATGCTGCGCAATCCGCCGCATATTCTGGTGACCACGCCCGAGTCGCTCTATCTGCTGCTGACCAGTGAAGGCGGCCGGCAGATGCTGCGCACGGTGAACACGGTGATCGTCGACGAAATCCACGCCCTGTTGGGCGACAAGCGCGGTTCTCACCTGGCGCTTTCGCTGGAGCGTCTGGCCCATGTGGTCGGCGGACCTCTGCAGCGCATCGGACTCTCCGCCACTCAGCGTCCGCTCTCTCTGGTGGCCGACTTCCTGGTGGGCCAGCGTCCCGACGAGCCCTGTGTGATTGTCGACTCCGGGCATCGTCGCGCGCTGGACGTGACGCTGGAAGTGCCGGGCTCCCCGCTCAGCGCCCTGATGAGCCACGAGGTGTGGGCCGAGCTGTATCAGCGCCTGGTACAGCTGATCGAGTCCCATGGCACCACGCTGGTGTTCGTCAACACGCGGCGTCTGTCGGAACGCCTGGCCCTGGCGCTGACGGAGCGGCTGGGCGAAGGCATGGTCAGTTCCCATCACGGCAGCATGAGCAAGGAGCACCGCCACCGCGCTGAACAGCGTCTGAAGGCCGGGCAACTCAAGGTGCTGGTGGCTACCGCGTCCATGGAGCTGGGCATCGACGTCGGCCATGTGGATCTGGTGGTGCAGTTCTCCTCTCCCGGCAGCATCGCGAAATTCCTGCAGCGCGTGGGGCGCAGCGGCCACTCCGTGCGCGGCACGCCCAAGGGCATCCTGTTCCCGCTCACTCGGGATGATCTGGCGGAATGCACGGCCCTGCTCAATGCGCTGCGCGAAGGCGAGCTGGATCGCATCCTCATGCCCGAGCAGCCGGCGGACATCCTGGCCCAGCAGATCGTGGCCGAGGTGGCGTCCTCGCAGGGCGAATCCGGCCCCGAACTCAGCTGGAATCTCGACGAGCTCTACGCGCTGCTGACGCGCGCCTACCCGTATCGCACCCTGTCGCGCCACCAGTTCAACGCCATCGTGAAGATGCTGGCCGAAGGCTATTCCACGCGCCTCGGGCGCCAGGGCGCCTATCTGCATCTGGATGCCATCCACAATCGTGTCAGCGCCCGGCGCAATGCCCGGCTCACCGCTCTGACCAATGGCGGCGCCATCCCCGACATGTTCGATTACCAGGTGGTGCTGGACCCGGACGACACGGTGGTCGGCAGCCTCAACGAAGACTTCGCGCTGGAAACCCTGCCCGGTGACATCTTCACTCTGGGCAGCCACAGCTGGCAGCTGCTGCGGGTGGATGGCCTCAAGGTGCGGGTGCGCGATGCCCAGGGCGCGCGGCCGACCATTCCGTTCTGGTTCGGCGAAGGGCCGGGCCGCACCCGTGAGCTGTCCGCGGCCGTGAGCGCCCTGCGCGAGACCATCGACAGCTACCTGCAGGACGATGCCGCCGCCAATGCCGTGCAGTGGCTGCGCGAGGCGCTGCGCCTGCCCACCTGCGCGGCGCAGCAACTGGTGGACTATCTGCAGGCCGGCCGCAATGCGCTGGAGGTCATGCCCACTCAGCGCACTCTGGTGATGGAGCGTTTCTTCGACGAGGTGGGCGACATGCACGTGGTCATCCACTCGCCCTTCGGCAGCCGGCTGAACCGGGCCTGGGGCCTGGCGCTGCGCAAGCGCTTCTGCCGCACTTTCAATTTCGAGCTGCAGGCGGCGGCCAACGAGGACAGCATCGTCATCTCGCTGGGCTCGGTACACAGCTTCCCGCTGCAGGAGGTGTACGCCTATCTGCAGAGCGCCAGTGTCGAGGATGTGCTGGTGCAGGCACTGCTGGACGCGCCCATGTTCGAGGTGCGCTGGCGCTGGAATGCCACCCGCTCGCTGGCCATTCAGCGCAACCGCAGCGGGCGGCGCGTGCCGCCCCAGTTCCAGCGCATGGATGCCGAAGACCTGGTGGCCCATGTGTTTCCGGATCAGATCGCCTGTTTCGAGAACATCCAGGGCAAGCGCGAGGTGCCGGAACACCCGCTGGTGCAGCAGACCATTCACGACTGCCTGACCGAAGCCATGGACATCGAGGGGCTCACCCGGCTGATCCATGCCATCGAGGGCGCCGAGCTGACCCTCATCGCGCGCGATCTGCGCGAGCCCTCGCCCTTCGCCCAGGAGATCATCAACGCCCGACCCTACGCCTTCCTCGACGATGCGCCTTTCGAGGAGCGGCGCACCAATGCCATTCGCCACCGCAGCTGGCTGGACCCGGCCGAGGTGCAGTCCTACAGCGTGCTGGACGAGGCCGCCATCGCCCAGGTGCGCGAGGAGGCCTGGCCGCTGGTGCGCTCGATGGACGAGCTGCATGACGCGCTGTATTCCCTGGCCTTCATCACCGCCGCGGAGGCGCAGCAGCACGGCTATGAGCGCCTGCTGCGCACGCTGGTCGAGGCCGGGCGCTGCACGCGGCTCGAAGCCGGCGCCTTGAGTGTCTGGGTGGCCGCCGAGCGGCTGCCGCTGCTGCGCACCCTTTACCCGCAGGGCGTCTGCACGCCGCCCCTGCAGCTGCCCGACGCGCTGCAGACCGAGACCTGGGACGACGACACCGCCCTGCGCGAAGTGCTGCGCCGGCGCCTGGAAGGCATGGGGCCGGTGAGCCAGGCCCGGCTGGAGACGCTGCTGGGCCTGCGCCCGGTGCAGGTGGAGGTGGCCTTGCTCGGGCTGGAGACCGAGGGCTTTGCCTTCCGCGGGCAGTTCTCGGCCCACAGCGATGGCTCGACCCAGTGGTGCGAGCGCCGGCTGCTGCAGCGCATTCATCGCTACACCATCGATGCTCATCGCCAGAGCATCAAGCCGGTGTCGCTGCAAAGCTATATGCGCTTTCTCTTCGACCTGCATGAGGTGCGGGTGCAGCGCCTGCCCGCGCGCCCCGTGCTGGTGCCAGCCAGCGCCGATGGTCAGGGGCTGCTGCAGCGCACGCTGGCACGGCTGGACGGGCTGAGTGCGCCCGCGACGCTGTGGGAATCCGACATCCTGCCGGCACGCATCAGCGCCTACGACCCGGCCTGGCTGGATGTGCTGTGCATCAGCGGCCGGGTGATGTGGGGGCGGCTGCTGCGCCCGAGCGTCAAGCCCGCGGCCGAAGGAGCACGTCGTGCCGCGCCGGTGAAGGGCACGCCCATCACGCTGCTGCAGCGGCAGAATCAGGATCTGTGGCAGGTGCTGGCGCGTGCTGCCGGCCCGGGCGGCGAGGCGCTGGAGCCGGCACTCAGCCCGCTGGCGGCGCGCATCGAGCAGGATATCCGTCAGCACGGCGCAAGCTTCTTCGACCAGATCGCGCGGCGCACCCAGCTGCTGCGCAGTCAGCTGGAGCAGGGGCTGGCCGAACTGGTCAGTGCCGGGCGCCTGAGCAGCGACAGCTTCACCGGCCTGCGTGCCCTGCTCACCCCCGACTCGCGCAAGCCCAGTGCGCACGGCGGGGGCCGTCGGCGGGCCGCCTTCGGTGTCGAGGATGCCGGGCGCTGGTCCCTGCTGCAGGAGGATGCGGTGCTGCCGCCAGAAGGGCAGGACGACTGTCCGCTGGACGACGACCAGCTGGACCGCCTGATCATGATCTACCTGGCGCGCTGGGGCGTGCTGTTCAAGCGAGCACTGGAGCGCGAGACGGGCACACCGTCCTGGCGCCTGCTGCTGCGTCGCCTGCGAACCATGGAACTGCAGGGCACGGTGCGGGGCGGGCGTTTCATCGCCGGCATCAGCGGTGAGCAGTTCGCGCTGGCCGAAACGGTGAACAGTCTGCGCCAGTTCGGACGCAATCAGGAGGCGCCTGAGCGCAGCACGGAATACGTCAGTCTGGCGGCGGCCGATCCGCTGAACCTGCTGGCGATTCTGCTGCCCGACACCCGTCTGCCCCGCCTGCCGCGCAATCGCATCCTGTATCGTGACGGCCTGCCGCTGGCGGTGCTGGAAGGCAGCGAGGTGCGGTTTCTGCGCGAGGTGGAGCCTGACATACAATGGCAGCTGCAACAGGTGCTGCAGCAGCGCGACTTTCCTTCCCGGCTGCGCGCCTATATCGGCAGTTGAATCACCCACTTCATGTTCAAAGGATGCCCATGAGCCTACTCTTCGCCATCGACTCGCCGGCCGTTCCCATCGTGGGGCGCGCCGAGCAGTTTCCCGTCAACCGCATCTACTGTGTCGGCCGAAACTACGCTGCCCACGCGCGGGAGATGGGGGCCAACCCCGAGCGCGAGTCTCCGTTCTTCTTCAGCAAGCCAGCCAACGCCATTGCCCCCAACGGGGCGGTGATCCCCTATCCCCAGCGCACCCACGACCTGCATCACGAAGTGGAGCTGGTGGTGGCGCTGGCCGGCCCTGCGCTGGCGCAGCAGGGCGAGAACCTGACGCTGGCGCAGGCCGAGGCGGCAGTATTCGGCTATGCCGTGGGCATCGACTTCACGCGGCGTGATCTGCAGGCCGAGGCCAAGGACAAGGCGCGGCCCTGGGACACCGCCAAGGGTTTCGACAATTCCGCGCCGCTGAGCGCTCTGACGCCGGCCGCCCAGGCGGGCAACCCGGCCAGTGCCCACATCAGCCTGCACGTCAACGGGCAGCTGCGGCAGCAGGGGCATGTGAGCGATCTGATCTGGAACATCCCCGAGCTGATCATGGAACTGTCGACCTATTACCGCCTGCGGCCGGGCGATCTGATCTTCACCGGCACGCCGGCGGGTGTGGCGGCCGTGGTGACCGGAGACTTGCTGGAAGGGCGGGTGGACGGACTGGAGACCTTGAGCATCCGCATTGGTGAGCCGGTCAGAAGCTGAAGAAGCTGCTGACTGACAGATAGAGAATGGCAGCGCTCAGACCGGTATGGAACACGAAGCGCACGGGCTGGGCGCGCAGGCTTGTCAGCAGGGTGGGCGCCTCGCCACGTTCGCGCAGCGCCGAGTACTCCTGCTGCATGCGCTCGGCGCGCTGCTGCTGATACTCGCCAAGCAGCGTGCTTGCCTGTTCCCGCTGGCTGGCATCGCGCAGCCACAGCGCGGGCATCGAGATGCCCCAGTTGCCGGGCTCGGTCTCGTAGTAGTCGATGCCGTGTTCGCTCAGCAGTGCACGCACCTCGTCGGCCTCGTCGTCGGGGACGTGTCGCAGTCTGAACAGCAGGGTGGCCATGCGTGCTTCCTTGGAGGTGTCTGCGCGGCATGCTACCTTCCGGCTCGCTGCCCTGTAAATCACACTGGAAGAGACCCCATGACCCTGTCCCTGCCCTTTGCTGCAGCGTTGACCTTGCGTCCGCGCCCCCTGTCACTGCTCGCCCTGATCCTGACGAATCTACTGCCCTGGCACGCGGTACAGGCCGAAAGCGCCGTCTGGGTAGCCACGCAAGGCGAGCAGAAGGTCTATCTGGGCGGCACCGTGCACCTGCTGCGCCCCTCCGACTATCCGCTCCCCGAGCCATTCGAGACGGCCTATCAGGACTCGCAAACCCTCTATTTCGAAACCGATATCACCGGCATGAGCGACTTCAGTGTTCAGGCCCGCATGATGCAGGAGTTGCTCTACAGCGACGGCCGCACGTTGCAGAGCGTGCTCGATGCACCCACGTATGCGGCACTGGCCGCGCATGTGGCCGAGAAAGGTCTGCCCTTGCAGATGATGGAGCGCTTCAAGCCGGGCATGCTCATCAGCACGCTGCAGGTCATCGAATTCCAGACGCTGGGTTTTACGCCGCAGGGCGTGGATGCCTATTTCAACAGCCGTGCGCTGGGCGATGGCAAGCAGGTGGGCGAGCTGGAATCGGTGGATGCACAGATCGGCTTCATCGCCACCATGGGCGAGGGCGTCGAGAACGAATTCGTGCGCTCTTCGCTGGAGGACATGGAAGAAATCGAGACGGCCATGGAGCAGATGATCGCGGCCTGGCGCAGTGGCGACAATGCCACGCTGGAAGCCTTGTTCGTCGCCGACATGAAAGAGGGCTACCCGGCGCTTTATGACACGCTGCTGGTGCGGCGCAACACGGCCTGGGTCGAGATCATCGACACCATGCTGGAAACGCCCGGGACGGAATTCGTGCTGGTGGGTGCGGCCCATCTGGTTGGCGAAGATGGTCTGCTGAGCCTGCTGGAGCGACGGGGCTACACCATCGCCCAGGTGCCCTGACCGTACCTCGCCTCAGCGCTCGGCGTGCTGGCAGAGCAGCTCGAAGAAGGCGCGCGCCGCCTTGCTCATCTGCCGCTGGCGATGATAGATGCAGTCCAGATTGCGTGTCAGCGTCAGCGGCTGCTCTGTCTCTGTGTGTCGCACATCAAGCAGCGCCAGGGTGCGGTCCTCCAGCATCGAACGCGGCAGCACACCCCAGGCATAGCCCGCGGTGATCAAGGCCTTGATGGTTTCCAGATAATTGGTGGCCAGCTTGATGTTCAGTCGCAGCGCGTGGCCGGCAAACAGTTCCTCCACCAGCTGTGTGGTGTAGAAGCGGCGTTCCGGCAGCAGCGCTGGGTACTGTGCCAGGTCTTCCAGATTGACGCGCTCGCGCTGACTCAGCGGGTGCTGAGGCGCTGCCACGAATTCCAGACGATCCTTCCAGAGTGTGCGCGTGCAGACCGTGTCATGCTGCTCGCGCACCTGCGTGATGATGCCCAGATCGCAGTGCCCCTTGAGCACCTCGGCATAGGCTTCCTCGGAGTCCATGAAGCCGATGTCGAGTTCCACGAGAGGGAAGCGCTCGGAAAACTCCCGCAGCACGCGTGGCAGGCGATGCAGGCCAATGTGATGACTGGTGATGATCTTCAACGGCCCTTTGGTGTCGGCATCCAGATCCGCCAGTGCCTGCCGCGCGCTGTCGATGCGCGCCAGAACCGCGTCGGCGTGGGGCAGCAGGGTGCGTCCTGCTTCGGTCAGAGACACCTGGCGGCCGATACGGTCGAAGAGCAGGGTGCCCAGTTGCTGTTCCAGCAGGTGAACGCGCTTGCTGATGGCAGGTTGAGTGACATGCAATCGATTAGCCGCCACCGAAAATGAACGGGCGGCAGCGACTTCGACGAAGGCTTTCAGGTTCTGTATGTCCATGGGGGACCGAGGGCAGGGACAGGTCGTGCGCGGGCGTGGCTCAGGTGCCGCTCTTGTGACTCAGCACGATCTGCCGTGGCCCCGAGGTGGTGGTCTGACCACTGATTCCAGACGGTATCTTCTTGACCGTGCCGCCTGCCTTGAGAAAGGCCTCGACCTGCTCGGCAAGATTGATCTTGTGGTCGGGTGCAGCGTCTTTCTTGGGCTTGCTGGCCATGGCGGTTCCTGGTCTCGTCGTGTAAGTGGTCGCGCATTATACACATTTGGCCCGGTGGCCGGAACGAAGGCGCAGAAACTCAGGCGTTGCGACGACGCTTGCGAGTCAGCAGGTCGTCATTGATGCTTGCTGGCAGGTCGCCGAGCAGTTCATCCAGAGAAATCTTGTAGACCACTTTCACCTTGGCCAGAAGCTCGACTTCCAGATGGCAGCCATAATCGCGAGCCGTCTCGATGTCTTCCAGCTGCTTGCGGGAAACTCCCAGCAGAGCGGAGCCTTCGGTCATGGAGTGACCTGCGAGCAAACGAAGTCGGCGGATGTGTTCCTTGACGCGAATTGTCAGGGGGGAAAACTTGTCTTGTTGATCTGGCATGCTCTGGCTTCTTCCTGGTGGTCTACGGACGTTAGTGCTGACCTTGATCAGCGATGATCCTGTCACTTTGAGGAGCGATTCCGGCAATACAAGGTCAGTTTGCTCTTTGTTTGCTTCCGTTGCCTGACACTCGGTCACCATAATGCTTGCTCAAATTTTAGTCAAATTGCGTCAGGCTGCCCGTCGCCATCACTGCAAGGTGCTTGTCTTCACGCTTTCGATCTTTGCTAGAATCGCCGCCATTCCAAGCACTCAGCAGTAAAGGTAAGTCATGGCCAGAAAACCAGCGAAAAAGACCAGCGAGACCCCGGAAGCGATGCTCATAGGCGACGATTGCGTCGTCGCCTTTCATTACAAACTCTGCGAGATCCTGGCAGATGGCAGCAAGTCGGGCTGGTTGGAAGAATCGGCAGGTCGCCAGCCACTGCTGTATCTGCATGGCCATGCGAATGTGATCTCGGGGCTGGAGCAGGCGATGGCGGGGAAGAAGGCAGGCGACACGCTGGAGATTACGCTGGCGCCGGAGCAGGCCTACGGGCCGCGCCGCTCCAACTCACTGCTGCGCGTGCCCATCAAGCATCTGCATCTGCCGGCAGGCAACAAGGCGCTGGTGCCAGGCACCGTGGTGGGAGTGCAGACGGATCGCGGCGTGCGCAGCGCGCTGGTGGTGAAGGCGGGGCGCTTCAACGTCGACATCGATACCAATCACCCCTTCGCAGGTCGCACGCTGCATTATCAACTGGAGATCGTGAGCGTGCGCCCTGCGACACCGGAAGAGATCACTCACCGTCACGCCCACGGCGAAGGCGGCCATCACCACTGAGTCAGTGACCGCCTGCCCATCCAGACGCACGCGCCATTGCACACGCCTGGCTGGATGATGCGGCGCAGCTCGCAGGTTCATGACACCCGCCGGTCGGCCATGCCGAAGGGTAGTGGCAGATGCCCTTGCGCAGCTCACTCGGGTCGAGCTTGAGAGGCAGCAAGCCTGCGTTACGGCAGCGATCTCGATCAGGGTCATCAGCGTCAGGCTGCAGGCACGAAACGTGTCAAATCGCGTTACGCAGACTGACGGGACAGACCGATCTTTCCAAATTTGCCCCGGCGAATCCAGCCAGTGTGTCAGGCTGTGATGTACAGACAAGTTTCCAAGCGCTGTGCTATCGTCCCTGCGCTGCGTGACAGGCATGCAGCCATGATTGCAACGACTGCGGGCAGGGGGAATCACCATGCATCCCGACAATCCGGATCGACGCGCGCTGCTCAAGGGCGCGTTCAACACAGGCATCGTCACATTGGGCGCACTCAGTGTGCCGCACTGGATGATGCCGGCCCTGGCACAGGGAGAAGTGGATGTGCCCTTCACCGATGTGCCCGATACCTTCAATCCCCAGCCGGTCAGACCTGGCGCCATGCATTTTCAGGACACGCGCCGCATCGATGATTTCTTCACAGCCAATGACGATTTCTATGTCATTCAGCACTACGGCCAGCCCGAGATCGACAGTGCTGGTTATCAGCTGCAGGTGACGGGTCTGGTGCAGCGCGAGGTGAAACTTTCCCTCGCCCAATTGCGCGAGCGACCCGTCGTCGAAATCGACGCGGGTTTCGAGTGCGGTGGCAACAGTGGTCGACTTTTTCACGGCTTGATCGGCAATGCCCGCTGGCGCGGGGTGAGTCTGCGTGATCTGCTGCAGGAAGCCGGCATTCGGCCCGAAGCCAAGGAAGTGGTGTTCTTCGGCGCCGACATCGGCGAGGAGGAGATTCGCGGCCGCAAGGTGCCCAAGGCCTTCGCGCGCAGCATGTCGGTGGAAGACGCCATGAACGAGCACAACATGCTCGCCTTCGAAATGAATGGCGAGCCGCTGCCGCATTATCACGGCAAGCCCGTGCGCCTGCTGGCCCCCGGCTGGTACGGGGTGGCCAATGTGAAGTGGCTTACGCAGATCCACGTGCAGGATACGCGGTACATGGGGCGCTTCATGGGTCGCGACTATGTGACTCTGAAGCGTGAAATGGTGGGGGACACCGAGCGCTGGGTGGAAAACTCCGTGGCGAAGATGAATCTGAAGTCCGCCATCGTACGCGTCACCCGGGCAGGCGATGTGCACACGCTGCGTGGTTTCGTGCTCAATGACGGCACGCCGCTGCGCAGTGTCGAGGTGAGCATCGACAATGGCCCGTGGCAGCAGGCGACCATCGATCCGCAGGCCACGCCGTTTTCCTGGAAGCTGTTCAGCTTCGAATGGCGCGATGCCCTGCCGGGTGAACACACCGTGGTGTCACGTGTCACAGACAGCAATGGCCTGGTGCAGGGACGTGCCGAGGATCTGCCCGAGCGCGTCAGTTACTGGGAAGAATTCGGCCAGTTTCCGCGCCGCGTGATGATAGGAGCCTGAGCCATGGCGACCTATCTTGTGCTCACTGTCATCGCAGATGACAAGCCCGGCCTCGTGGAGCTGCTCGCGGACACCATCGCGCGGCATTCCGGCAACTGGCTGGAGAGCAACATGGCGCATCTGGCCGGCAAGTTTGCGGGCATCCTGCGTGTCAGTGTCGCCGATGCCCATGCCGACGCTCTCATTGACGATCTGCAGATGTTGTCGCCCGTGCTGCGTCTGGTGGTGGAAAAGGTGAAACTCGCCGACGCCGGCACGCGCCAGCGCTCGCTGCGCCTGACCCTGGTGGGCAATGACCGGCCCGGCATCATCAAGGAAATCTCGCGCGCGCTGGCTCTGCAGCAGGTGAACGTGGAAGAGCTGGCGACGCAGTGCACCGCGGCGCCGATGTCCGGCGAGTCGCTGTTTCACGCGCAGGCCGAGCTGCGCGTGCCGGCCGATCTCGATGTGCATGCCCTGCAGCGACAGCTGGAACAGCTTGCCGATGATTTGATCGTGGAGATCGCGCTGGTCCCGCTGCACTGAGTCCCGCGCCGGCGCAGCGGCTCAGGCGCGCAGTGTAATCACCGCCCAGCCACGACTCTGCGCAATGGCGCGCAGACGCTCGTCCGGGTCCACCGCCACGGCGCGAGTCGCACATTCCAAAAGCGGCAGATCATTGAAGCTGTCGCTGTAGAACACGCTGTCCTGCAGGCTGAGCGCCGGCGTGTCAGCACTGCGCCGTGCGTTCCACTCCAGCAGCCAGTCGTTCAGTCGCTGCACCTTGCCCGCCTGAAAACTGGGGATACCGTCGATGCGGCCCGTGAATTCGTCATTCACCATTTCCAGATCCGTGGCGATCAGCGCATCGACGCCGAGTCGCTGCGCAATCGGCTCAGTGATGAAGCGATTGGTTGCTGTAATGATCAGACAAAAATCACCGCGTTCACGATGCTGCGCCAGCAGTGCCTCGGCTGCCGGCAGCATCATCGGCTCGATGAAATCCCGCATGTAGTCGCGATGCAGTTCCTCGCGTCGTGCCCGGGTCATGCCCTTGAGGGCGCTGACCACGAATTCCGTGTAGGCCACCATGTCCAGCCCGCCGTTCTTGTACTGCTGATAGAAGTAGTCGTTGCGGGCCTTGTGCTGCGCGGGATCGACGAGCCCCTTGCTGATGAGGAAGTCGCCGAACGAATGATCGCTGTCGCCGCGCAGCAGCGTGTTGTCGAGGTCGAAAATGGCCAGGGTCATGGGCTTGGTACCGGGCAATGCAGGAAAAGGGGCCGCATTATAACCCTGTCCTCGCAGGTGGCTGCCACCCCCGCTGACCGCGGCAGGGGCGCCGTTGAACAATCCTTCGCAGTTGTGAAACAATGCGGACGATGCCTTTCCATCGCCAGGAACCGATTGCAAGATGATAGATTCACAGGGGTTCAGACCAAATGTCGGCATCATCATCTGCAATCCGCGCGGTCAGTTGCTGTGGGCCAAGCGCATCGGTCAGGATGCCTGGCAGTTTCCACAGGGGGGTATCCGCCATGGCGAGCGACTGCAGCAGGCCATGTTCAGGGAGTTGAAGGAAGAGGTGGGTCTCGAGGCTTCTGATGTCGAGGTGCTTTCCTCCACTCGCGGCTGGCTCTATTACCATCTGCCCCGCAACCTGATCCGCCAGAATTCCAATCCCGTGTGCATCGGCCAGAAGCAGAAATGGTATCTGGTCGGCCTGCGTTCCGAAGATCACCGCATCAATCTTCTCTCCAACAAGACTCCCGAATTCGACGACTGGCAGTGGGTCAGCTTCTGGTATCCGCTCAGCCAGGTGATCGACTTCAAGCGGGAAGTCTACCGCCAGGCGCTCAAGGAGCTGGTGAAGCCCCTGAATCAATTCGTACGCCCCTGACGGAAGCCCGCCCATGCTCGAACGACTACGTGAAATAGTTCAGGAGGTGAACACTGCGAAGGATCTGCAGTCGGCCCTCAATGTCATCGTGACCCGTGTGCGCGATGCCATGAACACCCAGGTCTGCTCCGTTTACCTGCTCGACTCCGAGATCAACAGTCATGTGCTCATGGCCTCTGAAGGCCTCAAGCAATCCGCCGTGGGCCATGTCAGCCTGCAGCTGGGCGAGGGGCTGGTGGGGCTGGTGGCGGCCAACGCTGAACCGGTGAATCTCGAAGATGCCCAGTCCCATCCCAATTACCACTACCTGTCCGAAACCGGTGAGGAGCAGTTCAGCTCTTTCCTGGGTGTGCCCATCATTCACCATCGCAAGGTGCTGGGCGTGCTGGTGGTGCAGCACCGCGAGAAACGCCGCTTCGATGAGGGCGAAGAAGCCTTCCTGATCACGCTGTCGGCCCAGCTGGCCGGCGTCATTGCCGCCGCCGAGGCCACGGGCGCCATTCAGGGCATGAGTCCGTCGGGACAGCGCAAGTCCGACACCAGTTTCAGCGGCGTGGCCGGTTCCACTGGCGTCGCCATCGGCCATGCCGTGGTGGTGTTTCCCCCGGCCGATCTCGACCTCATCCCGGCCCGCGTCTGCACCGACGTGGAAAAGGAAGTGGAGTTTTTCGATCGCGCGCTGCAGTCGGTGCGCGATGACATGAGTCGCCTCGCCAGTTCGCTGGAAACCCGCTTGCGGCCCGAGGAGCGCGAACTCTTCGCCGTCTACCTGCGCATGCTCGACGACGACGCCCTGGGCCATGAGGTGAAGGAACGCATCCGGGCCGGCAACTGGGCACAGGGTGCCCTGGCCGATGTGGCCATGGACCACGTGCGCACCTTCGAGCTGATGAAGGACCCCTATCTGCGCGAGCGCGCCGCCGACATCAAGGACCTGTGCAGTCGCGTGCTGTTCTATCTGCAGGACCACGATGTGGTGAAGGCGGACTACCCGAACGACACCATTCTGGTGGGCGAGGAGCTCACCGCTGCCATGCTGGCCGAGGTGCCCAAGGAAAAGCTGCTGGGTCTGGTGTCGGTCAGAGGCTCGGGCAACTCCCACGTCGCGATTCTCGCGCGCACCATGGGCATTCCCACGGCCATGGGCGTGGTGGATCTGCCCTACCGCCAGCTGGATGGTCGCGAGCTGATCGTGGATGGCTACAACGGCCAGGTCTACAGCAATCCCTCGGATCAGCTGCGCAACCGTTACCGCGAAGTCATCAAGGAAGAGCAGCAGCTGGTGAAGGGACTGGAAGGGTTGATCCACCTGCCTTGCGAGACCCCCGATCAGCATCGCGTGAATCTGTGGGTGAACACCGGCCTGATGTCCGATGTGGTGCGCTCGCTCGACCACGGCGCCGAGGGCATCGGCTTGTTCCGCACCGAGGTGCCCTTCCTGCTGGCCGAACGTTTCCCCAGTGAGCAGGAGCAGGCGGAGATCTACCGCGAGCAGCTGCAGGCCTTCGCGCCCAAGCGCGTGACCATGCGCACGCTGGACATCGGCGGCGACAAGGCGCTGCCCTATTTCCCCATCGAGGAAGAGAACCCCTTCCTGGGCTGGCGCGGCATACGCGTCACGCTCGACCACCCCGAGATCTTCATCGCCCAGGTGCGCGCCATGATTCGCGCCAGTGCCGGGCTCGACAATCTGCAGATCATGCTGCCCATGATCTCCCACGTGCAGGAAGTCACGGGTTCCATCGCCATCATCAAACGGGCCTGGCGCGAGCTGCGGGAAGAGGGCTACGACGTGCGCCTGCCACCCATCGGTGTGATGATCGAACTGCCCGCCGCGGTGTACCAGACTCGCGCCCTGTGCCGTCTGGTCGACTTCATTTCCGTGGGCAGCAATGACCTCACGCAGTATCTGCTCGCCGTGGATCGCAACAATCCCCGCGTGGCAAGCCTGTACTCGTCCTTCCATCCGGCAGTGCTGCAGGCCTTGCAGCATGTGGTCTCGGCGGCCCATCTGGAGAATCGGCCCGTCAGCATCTGCGGCGAGATGGCGGGTGACCCGGGTGCTGCCATCCTGCTCATGGCCATGGGTTTCGACATCCTGTCCATGAACGCCACCACCCTGCTGAAGGTGAAAGCCGTCATCCGCAGTGTGCCGCTGAGTACCGCGCGCGAACTGCTGGCCGAGGTCATGGTCATGGACGATGCCCAGCAGGTACGTCACCACGTGGACATGGCGCTGTTCAACGCCGGTGTCGATCGTCTGCTGCGGACCTCCCGCAACAACTGAGCGGGGCCGCACGGCAGAAAGTCTTAATAAAATCAGGATAATGCAACGCAGGATGGCTTCAGGAGATGGAGCGGCACAGGGATGTATCGCGTGCTGACCACCGCAAGGACGTGGTCGCCAGCCTCAACTTCCCGCGGTCTTGCGCCTTGCCTTGCCAGGGTCTCGACGCTAGCATCACCACTCCTCAGGCTCTCCCGTTCAAGTAGCCCCGCATGCTGACCTATCCGCAGTTCGACCCCGTCGCCTTCTCGCTCGGCCCGCTCTCGGTGCACTGGTACGGCATCATGTACATCGTCGCCTTCGGGGGCGCGTGGTGGCTGGCCAAGGTGCGTGCCGCACGCGAGCCCGGGCAATGGAGCGACGAGCAGATCGCCGATCTGATCTTCTACGGCGCCCTGGGCGCCGTGCTCGGCGGCCGCATTGGCTCGGCCCTGTTCTACAACTTCGATCGCCTGCTGGACGACCCGCTCTGGCTGCTGCGCGTGTGGGAAGGCGGCATGTCCTTCCATGGAGGCTTCCTGGGCGTGATGGCCGCGCTGTACTGGTATGCCGGCAAGCTGCACAAGCCTTACTTCGCCGTGCTCGACTTCATAGCGCCGCTGGTGCCTTTCGGGCTTGGGGCTGGTCGTCTGGGCAATTTCATTGGCGGTGAACTCTGGGGTCGCCCCACCGACGTGCCCTGGGGCATGGTGTTTCCCCATGTCGACGACGCGCCGCGCCACGCCTCGCAGCTCTACCAGTTCGCGCTGGAGGGTGTTCTGCTGTTTGCCCTCGTATGGTGGTTCTCCTCGCGCCCGCGTCCGCGTTATGCCGTGTCCGGTCTGTTTGCGCTGGGCTACGGTGTGCAGCGCTTCTTCGTCGAATTCTTTCGCGAGCCGGACTCCTGGCTCGGTTTCGTGGCGCTGGACTGGATGACGATGGGGCAGCTGCTCTCGCTGCCCATGATCATCGCCGGCCTCTGGCTGCTCAAGCTCGCCCGCGCGAGCCGTCCCACTGGACGAGTCCTCTCATGAAGCAATATCTCGATCTGCTGCAGCGCATTCTCGACGAGGGCACGCCCAAGGGCGATCGCACCGGCACCGGCACCCTCTCCATCTTCGGTCATCAGATGCGCTTCGATCTGGCCCAGGGCTTTCCGGTGCTCACGACGAAGAAGCTGCACCTGCGCTCCATCATTCACGAGCTGCTGTGGTTCCTGTCCGGCGACACCAATATCCGCTACCTGAAGGAGAACGGTGTTTCCATCTGGGACGAGTGGGCGGATGAGAACGGGGACCTGGGGCCGGTGTACGGCTATCAGTGGCGCTCCTGGCCCGGTCCGGACGGGCAGTCGGTGGACCAGATCAGCAAGCTGATCGAGCAGATCCGCCGCAACCCGGATTCCCGCCGCCTGATGGTAGTGGCCTACAACCCGGCCTATGTCGACCAGATGGCACTGCCACCCTGCCATTCGCTGTTCCAGTTCTATGTCGCCAACGGCCGGCTCTCCTGCCAGCTCTATCAGCGTTCGGCCGACACCTTTCTGGGTGTGCCGTTCAATATCGCGTCCTATGCCCTGCTGACGCACATGGTGGCACAGCAGTGTGATCTGGACGTGGGCGACTTCATCTGGACGGGCGGCGACACGCATCTTTACAGCAATCATCTGGAGCAGGCGACGCTGCAGCTGACGCGGCAGCCACTGCCACTGCCGCGTCTGCACATCAAGCGCCGGCCTGCCGACATCTTCAGCTATGTGTTCGACGATTTCGAACTCGTCGGTTATGAATCCCATCCGCACATCAAGGCGCCCGTCGCTGTCTGAAGCGGGCGACTTCTCAAGAGGAGTGCGCGTGAAACTTGCCTTGATCTGGGCCATGGCCCGCAATCGCACCATTGGTCGCAACAACGCCCTGCCCTGGTATCTGCCCGCAGACTTGAAGTACTTCAAGCGTGTCACCCTGGGCAAGCCGGTCATCATGGGCCGCAAGACCTGGGACTCCATCGGCCGGCCGCTGCCCGGCCGCACCAACATCGTGATTACGCGCGACAGGGGCTTTCAGGCGGAAGGTGCGCGTGTAGTGAGCTCGCTGGACGAGGCGTTGGCGTTGGCCGAAAAGATCTGCCTGATCGACGGTGCCGAGGAAGCGTTGGTGATTGGTGGCGCCCAGATCTATGCGCTGGCGCTGCCCCATGCCCATCGTCTGTATCTGACCCAGGTGCACGCCGAGGTCGAGGGCGACGCGCATTTTCCTCCGCTGGATCTCGCTGACTGGGTGGAGAGCGGGCGCGAAGATTTTGCGGCTGAGGGGGCGAATCCCTATCCGTACAGTTTTGTGGTGTACGAGAAGAATGCTTGATGACTGAAGTGTGGTGGAGGGCTTGGCAGTCGAAGTGCGATGCAGGATGTGTGGCGGGGTGAGGGGACGCTGGGCCGGACCGTCGCCCGCCAGGGAAGGCGGGCGCCGAGCCTGCATGGAAGTACTTGTGGCGTGTCCGGACAAGCGTCCCGTCATCCCGACACTCATCCGGCAATCACGGAAAAACCACCACACCGATCAATCCAGCGGGATGAAGGCCAGCGCATTGTTCTGGTTCATCGGAATGACCAGCTGATTCTGGATCGAGTCGTAGCACATGGATGCCGCAGACGGGATGCCCGTGGCGATCACTTCCGCTTCCTGCCCTGGACGAATGCGCGACACGCTGCCGAAGCGCACGCTGCTCACATACTTCGTGCCATCTGCCATGATCACGATGCCGTCATTGCCGCCCTCCGCCGCACGCTCCGTCAGGACGACTTCGCCCGCCGGGTTGAAGGTCACCACGGCGTTGTCGGCGATGTTCACCATCACGATGTTGCCGTCATTGTCGATAGCCAGGCCGTTCGGTGAAGCCAGCGGGGCGCCTTCCGCGAACACAGAGGTTTCACCGCTCGCCGTCACCTTGTAGAGGCGCTGGGTGCCGCCGGTGTTGGAGGCGTACACAGTGCCGTCTGCGGCCACGGCCACGCCGTTGAGGCCGGTGGCTTCCGGCACCGCGACCGCGCCCATGGGCGTGCCGGTGGCCAGGTCAAACATGCGCACGGTGTCGATGTCCACGGTGTAGAGCACGCCGTTGTGAATCGCGCTGCCCAGCGGCTGGTTCAGGGTCAGACCGTCACGGGTGGCGCCGATCCACTTGGAGGTGTGCACGCTGCCGTCCGGGTTGATCAGCGACACATAGCCGTCGTTTTCCTGCAGGTTCTGGGGAATGCCGTTGTTCATGGCGAGGATCAGGTTGCGGGCCGGGTCGAAGGTGCAGCTCTCGGCGGTGCGGAAGCTGCCGAACACCTTCACGTTGCTGGACATCGGCATAGCGACGCCAGCCTCGTTGATGGTGCCCAGCGGGCCGCCCGCCACGAAGGGGCCGGGGGTGGCAGCCGGCGTCTGCGCCAGTGCAACGGTGCTCGCCGCGACACTTACGAGTGCGGTCAACAGTAGTTTCTTCATGAAGCATTCTCCTTGGTTGGGTAGTCAACCGTGTGCTGTGAAATGGGACTTTCAAGCGTACGCCGTCTGCATGACGACAGTGGTGACTGAAGACCCGCGAAACGACGTTTGCCGTTCACGGGTTCAGCGCAGGGCCTTTTTCAGGGCCTTGGAATTGCGTTGATAGTTGTACATCTTCTGCTTCTTTTCCGGCAGCTCGGACACGGCGATGGGCTGGAAGCCCTTCTCCATGAACCAGTGTGTTGTCTGCGTGGTCAGCACGATGACATGGGTCAGGCCCATGCGTCGGGCCTGCTCTTCCAGCGCGCTCAGCAGATGCTCGCCACGGCCGTTGGCCTGGTAATCCCCATGAATCGCGATGCAGGCGATCTCGCCGCAGGTGGCATCCAGCGGGTACAGCGCCGCACAGGCGATGATCATGCCCTCGCGTTCAATAACGAAAAAGAAGTCGATCTCCGCTTCCAGCAGCTCGCGCGAGCGATGCACCAGCACGCCCGCCTCTTCCAGCGGCGTGATGAGTTCGAGAATGCCGCCGACATCGTCGATGCTGGCACGGCGCAGTTGTTCGAAATTGTCCTTGGACACCAGGGTGCCGCAGCCATCGCGTGTGAAGAGTTCCTCGATGAGCGCACCATTGTGTTCGAAGCTGATGAGATGGCTGCGATGCACGTGGTCGCGGCAGGCCTTCACCGCGGCCGCAAGGGCCTGCGCTACACCATTCGCCTTGTTCTCTGGCTGGGATTCGACGGTGGCCAGCACGTCCTGGGCCGAGGCCGGGCTCAGCGCGCTGACCATCTGACCGGCGCTGTCCATGATGCCCGCCTGGGGAATGAAGAGGATGAGCTTGTCGGCATTCAGCGCGATGGCCGTCTCGGTGGCGACTTCCTCAGGGGACAGGTTGAACACTTCCCCGGTGGTCGAGAGCCCGAGATTGGACACCAGCACAATATTGTTATGGTTAAGGTGCTGCATGATGGCCTTGGCGTTGATCTTGCGCACCACACCTGTCAGCGCGTGATCGATGCCGTCGAGCACACCCAGCGGCCGTGCGGTGATGAAATTGCCGCGTGCCAGCTTGATGTCGGCGCCGTGCATGGGCGAGTTGGCCAGCCCCATGGAGAACAGCGCCTCGATGTCGATGCTCAGTGCACCCACGATCTGCTTGATGATCTGCAGACTGATGGCATCGGTGATGCGCAGGCCTTTGTGATAGGTGGACTCGATGCCCGCTGCCTCGAGCGCCGCATTGATCTGCGGACGTGCGCCATGCACCAGCACCAGCTTCACGCCGAGGCTCTGCAGCAGCGTGATGTCGTGCACGATGTTGTTGAAGTTCTCGTGCGCAATGGCCTCGCCAGGCAGCAGCACGACGAACACCTTCTTGCGGTGTGCGTTGATGTAGCTGGACGAGTGACGGAACCAGTCGATGTACTGCGGCAGATTTTTCATGGCGGCAATATAGTCTATTTCACCGGCAGGCAGTAGTGGCGGATCAGGCCGCGCAGTGCGTCGATGCAGGGCTGCAGCCGGTCCAGCGCCAGGTATTCGTCGGGTTGGTGCGCCTGATCGATATCGCCCGGCCCGAGAATGATGGTGTCCATGCCCAGACGCTGCAGCAGCGGCGCCTCGGTGCCGAAGGCGACGGTGGCGGCGCTGTTGCCGGTGAGACGCTCTGCCGTGCGCACCAGCTCACTGTCAGGATCGGTATAGAACGCCGGCAGACCGGCAAACAAGGGTTTGATGGTCGCCGTCACCTGATGGCGATCCGCCACCGGCTGCACGCGGGCACGAATCTCCTCGCGCATGGCGGCGATCTCCATGCCGGGCAGCAGACGCATGTCGAATTCCAGATGGCACTGACCGCAGATGCGGTTCGGGTTGTCGCCACCATGGATGCAGCCCAGATTGAGCGTGGGGCGGGCGATACGAAACAGCGGGCTGTGATAGCGCTGCTGCAGCGAGGCACGCAGCGCCAGCAGTTCGCTCATCACCTCGTGCATGGCTTCCAGCGCGTTGCGGCCCAGGTCCGGGTTGGAGGAATGTCCACTGTGGCCCTGCAGCTCGATGCACTCCATCATCACGCCCTTGTGCGCGTGGATGGGACGCATGCCGGTGGGTTCGCCGATCACCGCACAGCGCGCCTTCGGTCGCCCCAGTTCCGCCAGCGTACGGGCGCCCTGCATGGACGTCTCTTCATCGGCCGTGGCGAGCACGATCAGTGGCTGAGTGAACTCGACTCCTTCGAAGCCCTTCAAGGCTTCCATGATCAGCGCAAAGAAGCTCTTCATGTCGGTGCTGCCCAGCCCGTAGAGCCTGTCGTCTTTCTCGGTGAGGCGAAAGGGGTTCACTGTCCACAGCGCCTCGTCCAGCGGCACCGTGTCTGTGTGACCCGCCAGCACCAGCCCGCCGGGGCCTGTCCCACGCGTGGCAAGCAGATTGCGCTTGGCATTGCCGGCCGTCAGGGGCGAGGTTCCCGGACTGGCGATCTGTTCCGTGCGAAAGCCCAGGTCTTCGAAGCACTGCGCCAGATAGTCGATGACGGGGACATTGCTGGTG
>Ga0255210_1000051_pt1 | contig 69099 bp, 61 predicted proteins | sample Miss_Yuk_RepA_8d_FD_188422 | JGI IMG/M metagenome (GOLD analysis project Ga0255210, IMG submission 188422) | Freshwater microbial communities from Mississippi River, Louisiana, United States - Miss_Yuk_RepA_8d | ecosystem: Environmental > Aquatic > Freshwater > River | place: USA: Louisiana...
CACGCCGAGCCGGGCCGCCTCGCGCTTGGCGCTGGCCTTGCCGCCCACGCGCTCCATGGTGTCGGCCCGGGGGCCGATGAAGGTCAGGCCAGCCGCTTCGAGCGCGCGCACGAAGTCCGCGTTCTCGGAGACGAAGCCGTAGCCCGGATGCACGGCGTCGGCGCCGACGCGCCTGGCCGCCGCGATGATGGCGTCGATGTTGAGGTAACTCTCGCTGGGCGCGGCGCCCCCGATCTCGACCGATTCCCCGATCTCGCGCACATGGCGGGCAAACCGGTCAGCGCTGGAATGCACCGTGGCCACGGACAGGCCGAGCTTGCGGCAAGTACGGGCAATGCGGCAGGCGATCTCGCCTCGGTTCGCAATGAGGATTTTCTTAAGCATGCCCAAGGCCTCCAGAGCGGCGAAGGAAGTTGGCCAACAAGACGGTGTGGATGCGTTGCATGGTTGGCGTCCTGGTTAGAAGCGAAAAACGCCGAACGGCGTCGGTTTGGCGGCGGTGCGCGAAGCGAGGTCGAGCAACAGCCCCATGGCATCGCGCGTTTCCACCGGATCAAGAATGCCATCGACCCACAGGTTGGAAGAGAAGTTGGTGGCGGGCTGGAAGTCTTCGTAAATCTTGCGCACCGGCACCTTGAAGGCTTCTTCCTCCTCGGGCGTCCATTCGCGGCCCTCGGTCTTGTTGATCTGCTTGCGCACCAGCGCCAGCACGGTGGCGGCCTGATCCGGGCCCATGATGGCCGCGCGGCCGGTCGGCCAGGCGAACATCGCGGTCGGATTGAACGGGCGGCCACACATGGCCAGGTAGCCAGCGCCGTAAGAGGCACCCATGATGATGGTGTACTTGGGCACGTTGGCCGAGGCCATGGCCGTGATCATCTTGGCTCCGGCCTTGGCGATGCCGGCCTGCTCGGCGGCGCGCCCGACCATGAAACCGGTCACGTCGGCCATGAACAGCAGCGGGATGTCGCGCTGGCAGCACAAATCAATAAAGTGCGCCGCCTTCATCGCGCTCTCCGGGAACAGCACGCCCTGGTTGGCGAGGATGCCAATCTCGTGGCCGTGGATACGGGCAAAACCGGTCAACAGGGTGTCGCCGTACATCGGCTTGAATTCCTGGAACCGGCTGTCATCGACGAAGCGCGCCAGAATCTCGCGCGTGTCGGTCGGAATCTTGGTGTCGCGGCTGATGATGCCGTAAATCTCACGCGGATCGAACCGCGGCGGCACCGAGGGCTGACGCGTCCAACGCGGTTGGGCTTGCTCGCCCAGATCGCGCACGATCTCACGCGTGATGGCCAGCGCGTGGCGGTCATCTTCGGCGATGTGGTCGGTGACGCCGCTGACACCGCAGTGCATCTTGGCGCCGCCCAAGGACTCGGCGTCCACCGTCTCGCCGGTGGCGGCAAAGGTCAGTTCGGGGCCGCCCAGGTACATGTAACCCTGTTCCTTGACGATCACCGCCTCGTCACACAGCGCCGGGATGTAGGCGCCACCCGCCGTGCAGGGGCCCATCACCACGGCAATCTGCTGGATGCCTTCGGCCGACATGCGCACCTGGTTGTTGAAGATGCTGCCGAACTGGCCCACGTCGGGGAAGATGTTGGCCATCTCCGGCAAGAAGGCGCCACCACTGTCCACCAGCGTGATGCAAGGCAGGCGGTGTGCCCAGGCCATCTGCTGCGCCCGCACATGCTTCTTGCAGGTCATGCCGTAGTAGGTGCCGCCCTTCACGGTGGCGTCGTTGGCAATGATCATGCACGGACGGCCCTGCACCAGGCCGATGCCGGTGATGATGCTGGCGCCCGGCGGCACGCCGTCGTACATATCTTCGCCGGCCAGCATGCCGATCTCCAGGAAAGGCGAGCCGGCGTCGAGCAGCACTTCAACCCGATGACGCGGCAGGATCTTGTTGCGGGCCAAGTGCTTTTCGCGCGCCTTGGGCGGCCCGCCGGCCAGCGCGAGCTGGCGGCGCGCGTGCAAGTCCGCGATCACGGCCTCGTAGGCCTGGCGGTTGAGTCGGAATTCGTCGTCGGAAGTCGACACGCGGGAGGAAAGAATGGTCATCGTCGCTCTTGCATCGGTTCGTAAGGAGAGTGTCAGGCCCTGAACACGGGGACACGGCGCGCCTCGAAGGCCGCCAGACCTTCACTGACGTCGTCATCGAGCAGGGCGGCACTGGCCAGATCTTCCTCAAGCTTGAGGCCGTGCTCCGACGACCCCTCCATGCCTTGCCGCGCGAGACGTTTCATGGTGGCCATGCCGATGCGGCTGCGCGTGGCGAGCTTGGCGCAGTATTCGAGCGCCGCCTCGCCCAGCGCCTCGGGCGCAACCACATAGTTCACCAGTCCCCACTGCAGGGCCGTGTCGGCGTCGATCCAGCGCGCCGAAAAGAACAGATCCAGGCCGCGTCGCAGGCCGACGATGCGCGGGATGCGCTGGCTGCCGCCCCAACCGGGAATCAGACCGAACTGGGCGTGCTGGTCGCCAAAGCGCGCGTCTTGGGCCGCAAAAATGACATCGCAGGCCAGCATCAGTTCGCTGCCACCGGCCAGGGTCAGGCCCTGGCAGGCCGCCACCACCGGCAGGTCGCTGCGCTCCAGGCGCTTGAGCACGCCGTGGCCATAGCTGATGAAATGCCGCAGCCTGGCCGGATCGGCGCGCAAGGCCTTGACCTCATCCAGGTCGGCGCCGGTGCAGAAATGCTTGCCTTGCGCCCGGACAAGGATGGCGCGCACACCAGAGTCGGGCTGTTCGAATGCGTCCATCGCCGCCTCGATGCCCGCATGAACGGACAGCGACAGGCAGTTGAATTTTTCGGGTCGCGCCAACTCGATGATGCCAACGGCACCTTCACGGCTGACCACCAGGGGAGACGCTTGGCTCATGATTTGTTCTCCTTCGCATATTGCACCGCCGCGCGGCCCACGCGCTCGCGGGCGACGATCAGTTTCATGATTTGCGCCGTGCCGTCGCCGATTTCCAGACCCATCACATCGCGCAAACGCTGCTGGTGCGGCAGGTCCATCGACCAGCCGTAGTGACCAAAGGTCAGCAGGCACTGGTGGATCGCGTCAAAGGCGGTTTTTGGCCCCATCCACTTGACCATGGCCGCTTCCGCGGTGTGCGGCTGGCCGGCGTCGCGCAAGGCCAGGCCGTGGTAGCAGAGCTGGCGGCAGGCGGCGATCAGGGTCTCGAACTCGACGATCGGAAAACTCACGCCCTGGTACTGCGCCAGCGGTGCGCCAAAGCTGTGGCGCTCCTTCACGTACTCCCAGGTTTCGTCGATCGAGGCCTGCGCGGCGGCCACGCACTGCAGCGCGATCAGGATGCGGCTGAAGTCGAAGCCCTGCATCACCTGCGTGAAACCCTTGCCCTCCTCGCCCAGCCGGTTGCCGGCGGGCACCCGCACGTCGTCGAAAAACACCGAGCCACGGCCGATGATCTTGCTGCCCACGTCATTGAAGCGCGTGCGCTGCACGCCTTTCTGGTTCAGTTCCACCAGGAACGCGCTGACGCCGCGCGCGCCATCCTCCGGCTTGCCGGTGCGCGCGAACAGCACCATGGCATCGGCCTGGTCGGCAAAAGTGATGGAGGTCTTTTCGCCGGAGAGGATGTACTCGTCCCCCTCGCGCCGCGCCTTGAGCTGCAGATTGGCGGCATCCGAGCCACCGCGCGGTTCGGTCAGCCCCAGGGCGACGATGGCCTCGCCCGCCACGATCCGGCTGTTCCAGGTGCGCGCCAACTCGGGGGACGCATTGGCATGGATGATGGCGCCCATCAGCGAACTGAGCAACTGCATGTAGCTGACGTTGAAGTCGGCATAGGCAATTTCCTCGGTGATCATGCCGGCCGTGACGCCACTCAGGCCCAAGCCGCCATATTCCTCGGACAGATCGACGCCGATCAGGCCCAGCGCGCCCATTTCCTTGAACAGCGCCCGGTCCTTGAACAGCGCCCGGTCGATGCCCGGTTGCGATTCGCGCCTCTGGTAATCGGGTCTGAGTTTTTCTCGCGCAAAGCGGCGCGCCACGTCACGCAGCGCAATCTGGTCGTCATCGAACATCATGGGGAAATCTCCTGGCTGACTGTTGCCGAAATCGCCGCTCCCGCCACACCGTCGATCCGGACGAAGAATTTGCGACGTTCTTCCATGGCATGGCTGGCCGGCACCGTATAATAACTCATCGAACAGGTGTTAGTTAGATTATTTGGAGACCATCTGCCATGTCCACCGGTGCCACCGCTTGCTTCCCGACGCTGCTGTCCCCCCTGAAGGTCGGCGCGCACACCCTTGGCAACCGGGCGCTGATGGGTTCGATGCACACCCGCCTGGAGTCGCTGGACCGGTCGGTCGAGCGGCTGGCCTTGTTCTATGCCGAGCGGGCGCGCGGTGGCGCGGGCCTGATCGTCACCGGCGGCTACGCCCCCAACCCGGATGGCCTGCTGGACGAAACCGGCCCCCTGCTCGTCACGACGGAGCAGGCCGATGCGCTCCAACCGATCCCTCGGGCGGTGCATGCCGAAGGCGGCAAGATCATTCTGCAAATCCTGCACACGGGCCGCTACGCGAAAATCGCCCAGCCCGTCGGCGCCTCCGACCTTCCCTCGCCCATCAATCCGCGCGCGCCGCGCGCCCTGAGCACGGCCGAAGTCTGGCAAACGATCGAGGACTATGTGCGCTGCGCCGAACTGGCCCAGCGCGCCGGCTTCGATGGCGTGGAGATCATGGCCTCGGAGGGCTACCTGCTCAACCAGTTCACCGTCACGCGCACCAACCAGCGCGGCGACGAATTTGGCGGCAGCCTGGACAATCGCCATCGCCTGCCAGTGGAGATCGTGCGGCGCACGCGCGCCCGGGTGGGACCGGAGTTTTTGCTGATGTTCCGGGTCTCGGCGCTCGATCTGGTCGAAGGCGGCGCACCGGCCGATGAAATCATCCGGCTCGCCCAGGCGGTGCAGGCCGCCGGCGCCGACATTCTCAACACCGGCATCGGCTGGCACGAAGCCCGTGTTCCGACCATTGCCTACGTGGTGCCGCGCGCCGCTTGGCGTTTCGCGGCGGCCCGCATCAAGAAATCGGTGACGATCCCGGTCATCGCTTCCAACCGGATCAACACGCCCGATCTGGCCGAGGACATCCTGGCCAGCGGCGACGCCGACATGGTGTCGATGGCGCGCCCTTTCCTGGCCGACGCCGACTTCGTGCGCAAGGCGGCGCAGGGCCGCGCCGATGAAATCAACACCTGTATCGCCTGCAACCAGGCCTGTCTCGACTACATCTTCGCCGACCGGCCCGCGACCTGCCTGGTCAATCCCCGTGCCGGCCGCGAGTTGGAGTTTTCGCTATTGCCGCCGCTGGCCGTGCCGCGCAAGGTGGCGGTGATCGGCGCCGGCGCGGCCGGGCTGGCCTGCGCGCTGACCGCGGCCGAGCGCGGCCATGCGGTCACCCTGTTCGAAGCCGGGTCCGAGATCGGCGGCCAGTTGAACCTGGCCCGGGCCGTGCCGGGCAAGCAGGAGTTCAACGAACTGTTGCGCTACTTCAAGCAGGGCGTGGCGCGGCACGGTGTGCGGCTGCAACTGGACACCCGGGCGGACGCCCAATCGCTCGCCAAAGCCCACTACGACCGCATCGTGATTGCCACCGGCGTGCGCCCGCGCCTGCCGCAGATCCCGGGTATCGGGCACCCAATAGTGGTGAGCTATGCCGACCTGCTGTCGGGCCGGGTGCAGGCAGGCCACCGGGTCGCGGTGATCGGCGCCGGGGGCATCGGTTTCGATGTGGCAACGTTCCTGCTGCACGAAGAACATGCCGATGGCGCCGCCAGCACGCCCCAAGCGGTCGCGCGGTTTCACGCCGAATGGGGTGTCGACACCGCCCCCACCGCCGCCGGCGGCCTGAAGCCGGCGCAGCCGGTCAGCTCGCCACGCGAAGTCACCCTGTTGCAGCGCAAGCCCGAGAAACCCGGCCGCGCCCTGGGCATGACCACCGGCTGGGCGCTCAAGGCCGAGCTGGCGCGGCGCGGCCTGCGCACGCTCTCGGGCTGCACCTATGAACGCATCGACGACGCCGGATTGCATGTGAGCATCAACGGCGTGCCGCAAACGCTGGCCGTGGACACCATCGTCCTGTGCGCCGGCCAGGACAGCGAGAACGCCTTGGTGGCCGAACTGCGCGCGCTCGGCCTCACGCCCGATGTGATCGGCGGCGCCGAGCTGGCCGCCGAACTGGACGCCTTGCGCGCCATTGACCGGGGCACACGCCTCGGTCTGGCGATCATCTGAAACCACTTCATTTCGAATGCGACAACACCGCATTCTTGCGCCGGGTTCAAAACAGGAGCAACTGATGGAAGAACAAACTGCTGACAACGTACGTTGGAGTGTGGCCGGGGACATTGGCCGGATCGTGCTCGACCGCAGCGACGGCCCTCACACGATCTCACTCGCGTCCACTGCTGCACTGGCCCGCGCAGTTGCCGAGATTGCCGCAGCAAAGCCGCGGGTCGTATTGCTGACCGGCAGCGGAACGATATTCTGCGCCGGCGGGGATATCGCCGAGATGCGCCAACACGCTGGAACCCTCGACGTCTATATTGACGAGCTCGTGGGCATCGCGCACCCGGCGCTACTGCGACTGTCGGAACTGCCGGTGCCGGTGGTGACAGCCATCAACGGCCCGGTCGGCGGTGGCGGCATCGGCTGGGCACTTTGCGGCGACTTCGCTCTGGCGGCAGCATCAATGAAGCTGCGCACAGGGTACGCAGCCATCGGCTTGTCCCCTGACATGGGCGCATCCCACTTCATCACCCGACGCATCGGTTCGCTGCGCGCGCGCCAGCTTCTCATGCTCAGTGACCCCATCGACGCTCGCCGATGCCTCGACTTCGGCTTGGTGGACGAAGTCGTGCCTGACGCCGAGTTGGGCGCTCGCGCCCAAACCCTGTGCGAACGACTGGCCCGTGCCCCCACCGCCTCGATGGCTGGCATCAAGCAACTGTGCGAAGGCGCCGCGCGACGCAACCTGCACGAGCAAATGGCGCTCGAGAAGTCTCTGATTGAAGCTCGCGCCCGAAGTAGCGATGCAAGTGAAGGCGTGCAGGCCTTTCTGGAAAAGCGCGCCCCACGTTTCAGCGGGCGTTGAACAGCGTTCTCATCCATGAATTTCACACCCAACCAAGAACACGAAACCATCCGCGAGGCCGTCGGCAAAATCTGCGCCCGCTTCGACGACGGCTACTGGCTCGAACACGACAAGGTGGGCGGCTTTCCGCACGAGCTGCACCGCGCCCTGGCCGATGGCGGCTGGCTCGGTATTTGCCTGCCGCAGGCATATGGCGGCGGCGGACTGGGCATCAGCGAAGCCACCGTGATGATGCAGGCCATTTCACAGTCGGGCGCCGGGCTGTCGGGCGCATCGGCGGTGCACATGAACATTTTCGGCCTGCAGCCGGTGGCCGTGTTCGGCACCGACGAGCAGAAACGCCGCATGCTGCCGCCGCTGATCCAGGGCCAGGAAAAGGCCTGCTTCGCCGTCACCGAACCCAACACCGGCCTGAACACCACCCGCTTGAAAACCCGTGCGGAACGGGTGGGCGGCCACTATGTGCTGTCCGGCCAGAAGGTCTGGATCTCGACCGCCCAGGTGGCCGAGAAAATGCTGATCCTGGCGCGCACCACGCCGCTCGAGGACTGCAAGCATCCGACCTTCGGCCTGAGCCTGTTCTACACCGACCTGGACCGCCGTTTTGTCGAGGTGCGCGAAATCGAAAAGATGGGGCGCAAGGCGGTCGACTCGAATGAACTCTTCATCGACGGTCTGCGGGTGCCTCTGGAGGACCGCATCGGAGAAGAAGGCCGCGGCTTCGAATACATCCTGCATGGCATGAACCCCGAACGGGTGCTGATTGCGGGCGAAGCGGTCGGCCTGGGCCGCAAGGCGCTGGAAGTGGCCGTCAAGTACGCCAAGGAAAGGGAAGTGTTCGACCGGCCCATCGGACAGAACCAGTCGATCCAGCATCCGCTGGCGCAATCGTGGATGGAACTCGAGGCCGCCGAGATGATGGCGATGCGCGCGGCCTGGAAATACGACAAGGGCCTGCCCTGCGGCGCCGACGCCAATGCCGCCAAATACATGGCGGCCGAAGCCGGTTTCAACGCCTGCCAGCGCGCCATGGCCACGCTCGGCGGCTATGGCTACGCCAAGGAGTACCACGTCGAGCGTTACCTGCGCGAGATGATGATTCCGCGCATCGCGCCGATCAGCCCGCAACTCATCCTGTGCTTCATCGCCGAGAAGGTGCTGGGCCTGCCCAAGTCCTATTGACGCGCCCATGGACACACACGCCCGTGGCCGATTTCCCTCCCGCCGGGCCGGCAGCGGCCTCGTCGATACCGATCAACCGACAACGCAACCCACCCCATCATGACCGCCACCCCCGACAGCGACCGCGCTGAACAGCTGACCATGCTGCGCGAAAGCGCGCTGAGTTTCGCCACCAAAGAATCGCCACTGCACCGCGCCCGCGCCCTGCGCCGGCAGACGCCGGGCTTCGACCGCCGCTTCTGGAGCGCCCTGGCCGAGCAGGGCTGGACCGGGCTGCTGGCGCCCGAAACCCTGGGCGGCTACGAACAGGGCTTCGCCGAGATGGCCGAGGTGGCGGCCGCGCTGGCCGCCCAGGTCGCGCCAGAACCGGTGGTGCCGGTGGTGGTCTTCGCCGGCCGGCTGCTGGCACATGCCGGCGGCACCGAGTTGTCGGCGCGCCTGCTGGGCGAACTCGCCGAGGGACGCACGCTGCCCGCCGTGGCCTGGCAGGAAGATGTCACCGGGGCGAAAGACCGGCTCGACCAGGCGGCGACCCGGCTGGAGCGCCAAGCCGACGCCCTGCTGCTGAATGGCGGCAAGCGCCATGTGCGCGCCGGCGCCGGCGCCGACGGCTACATCGTCAGCGCCAGCGGGCCGCAAGGCCTGGCCCTGGTGTGGGTGCCGGCCGGCACGGCCGGCCTCACCGTGAGCAGCCAGCCGCTGGCCGACGGCAGCTACGCGGCCCAGCTCGATCTCAACCACGTTCGCCTGCCCGCCAGCCACCTGCTGGCCCAAGGGCCCACGGCCGTCGCCGCCCTGACCCGCGCCTACGATGAAACCCTGGTCATGACCAGCGTCGAACTGCTGGCCCTGGTGCGCAGCATGCTGGCCATGACGCAGGACTACCTGCGCACGCGGGTCCAGTTCGGCAAGCCGATCGGCAGCTTCCAGTCGCTACAGCACCGCGCCGTCGACCTGCTGATTCAGCAGGAGTTGACCGCCAGCGTGGTGGCCCAAGCCGTGGCCCTGCTCGACGCCCCAGACGGCGGCGCCAGCGCACGCTCGGCCCTGGCCAGCCGCGTCAAGTCGCGCGCGTCGGACGCCGGGCTGCAGGTGGCGCGCGAAGCGGTACAACTGCACGGCGCCATCGGCGTCACCGATGAATACGACCTGGGCCTGTACCTGCAACGCGCCCTGGTGCTCGCCGCCTGGCTGGGCAATGGCACCCAGCAACGCCGCCGCTACGCCGACCTCACCCGCCATGCCACCGAGCAGGAGCACGCATGAACCCTACCGCCTCCACCGATTGGAATGCGCTCGACAACGGCAGCTTCCGCGCCGCCGTGCGCGAATTTTTTGAAACCCGGTATCCGGGAGAATTGCGCTACCCCAAGAAGCGCCTGCGCTGGGCCGAAATCGGGCACTGGTACCTGACGCTCTCGAAAAAAGGCTGGGTCGCGCCGAGCTGGCCCACGCGGTACGGCGGCATGGGACTGAGCCCCGAAAAAATCATCATTTTCATTGAAGAGCAGGAGCGCTGGGGCGTCGCGCGCGCCCCCGACATGGGCATCACCATGGTCGGCCCGCTGCTGATTCACCACGGCAGCGACGCGCAGCGCGCCCACTACCTGCCCAAGATCATTGCCGGCGAGCACATCTGGTGCCAGGGTTACTCGGAACCCAATTCGGGCTCCGACCTGGCCAGCCTGCGCACCGAAGCGGTGGCCGACGGCGACGACTTCATCGTCAACGGGCAAAAGATCTGGACCACGCTGGCGCAGGACGCCACCCACATCTTCCTGCTGGTGCGCACCGACAAATCGGCCAAGAAACAGGAAGGCATCAGCTTCCTGCTGGCCGACATGAAAACGCCGGGCATCACGGTGCGGCCGATCCGCAACATCGCGGGCAACGAGGACTTCTGCGAAGTTTTCCTGGAAAACGTGCGCGTGCCGCGCGCCAACATCGTCGGCGAGTTGAACAAGGGCTGGACCATCGCCAAGGCGCTGCTCGGCTTCGAGCGCATCTTCCTGGGCAGCCCCAAGCAAAGTCAGTACGCGCTGGCGCGCGTGCAGGAAGCGGCGCAACGGCTCGGTCTGTTCGAAGACAGCGGCTTTGTGGACCGCTACACCAAGCTGGCGCTGGACGTGGCCGACCTGGGCGCGCTCTATGGCCGCTTCATCGAGCAGGTCAAGCGCGGCGAGCTCCTCGGGCCCGATGTCTCCATGCTCAAGCTGTTCGCCACCGAAACCTATTCGCGCCTGGCCGACCTGTTGGTCGATGTCATGGGCGCCAGCGGTGCCCTGCCCGGCGACATCGCCATGCCCGGCGGCAAGACCGATGCGTTGACCACCTTCTACAATGCGCGCCCGGCCACCATCTACGGCGGCAGCAACGAGGTGCAGCGCAACATTCTGGCCGCCAGCGTGCTGAAACTGCCGTCATGAACAGCGCGCGCCATCCCGTTTTTGAAGGCCCGGGGCCGGACGCCCTGTTCGCGCAGGCGCTGGCTCAGGGCCGCTTTCAAATCCAGCATTGCAGCGCCTGCGGCCAGCACGTGTTTTATCCGCGCGCGCTGTGTCCGCATTGCGGCTCGGCCCAGCTCGACTGGGTTGAACCCAGCGGGGTCGGTCAGGTCTATTCCAGCACCACGGTGCGCAGAAAACCCGAGTCCGGCGGCGACTACAACGTCGCGCTGGTGGATCTGGCCGAGGGGCCGCGGCTGATGTCGCGCATTGATGGCGTGCCGCCTGAGCAGGTGCGCATCGGCATGCGGGTGCGGGCGCGCGTGATCGACGATCCGGCCAAGGGCAAGCTGCTGGTCTTCATCCCACAGGAGGCCACGCCATGAGCCGCCGGGCCGTTCCCAAGGCGAATACCGCAGTGCGCAGTACGGAGGTTACCCAATGAGCGCCACATCCCCTCTGCGCGGTGCGGCCGCCATCGTCGGCGCCAGCCTGGGCGGCGTGCCCATGGCACCCGGCCGCGGCGCGCTCGAAATCCTGGGCGAAGCGGTGCACGGCGCGCTGGCCGACGCCGGCCTGAAGCTGTCCGATGTCGATGGCCTGTTCACCGGCTCGTCCTACCACTTCCTGGCCGGCCTGTCGGTGGCCGAATACTTGGGGCTCAAGCCCAAGTTCTGTGAAGCCACCATGGTCGGCGGCTCGTCTTACGTGGGCCACCTGCTCACCGCCGCCATGGCCCTGCACACCGGCCAGTGCGAGGTGGCGCTCATTTGCTATGGCAGCAACCAGGGTTCGGGCTTCGGCAAGCTCAAGTCGATGGCCGAGACCCCTTTGTACGAGGCGCCTTACGAGCCGCGCTACCCGATCTCCAGCTACGCCCTGGCCGCCGCGCGCCACATGCACCAGTACGGCAGCACGCGCGAAGACCTGGCGCACATCGCGGTGGCGGCGCGTCAATGGGCGCGACTCAATCCGCTGGCGCACGCGCGCGAACCGCTCAGCATCGAGCAGGTGTTGGCCGCGCGCCTGGTGAGCGACCCGCTGTCGGTGCTCGATTGCTGCCTGGTCACCGACGGCGGCGGCGCGCTGGTGCTGGTGCGCGGCGAGCGGGCGCGCGACTTTCCCAAGCCACCGATCTACGTGCTGGGCGCGGCAGCCGCCACCTGGCACCGCCAGATCGGCTCCATGCCCGACCTGACGGTGACCGCCGCCGCCGAGTCCGGGCCACGCGCCTTCGCCATGGCCGGGCTGGCGCCGAAGGACGTGGACGTGCTGGAGCTGTACGACGCCTTCACCATCAACACGCTGCTGTTCCTCGAAGACCTGGGCTTTTGCGCCAAGGGCGAAGGCGGCGCTTTTGTGCGCGACGGGCGCATCGCGCCGGGCGGCGCGCTGCCGGTCAACACCAATGGTGGCGGTCTGTCGTGCTGCCACCCCGGCATGTACGGCATGTTCCTGCTGATCGAAGCGGTGCAGCAACTGCGCGCCGAGGCCGGGGCACGGCAGGTGCGCGGCGCCGAGGTCGCGCTGTGCCATGGCAACGGCGGCGTTCTTTCAAGCCAGGTGACGGCCCTGCTGGGCACGGCCGCCACCGTCTGATTTTTCATCAACAAAGAGGAGTCATTTCATGAACAAAGGCACCATGCTGCAAGACAAGGTGGCCGTGGTCACCGGCGCGGGCCGGGGTATCGGCCGGGACATCGCACTGCTGATGGCGGCGCAAGGCGCCAAGGTGGTGGTCAACGACATCGGCGCTTCCGTCGGCGGCGAAGGCAACGACGCCAGCCACGGCCAGCAAGTCGTCAACGAGATCAAGGCCGCCGGCGGCCAGGCCGTGCTCAGTACCGACAGCGTGTCGACCTGGCCGACGGCCAACCGCATCATCGAGTGTGCCGTTGACACCTTCGGACAGATTGACATCGTGGTCAACAACGCCGGCATTCTGCGCGACCGGCTGTTCTTCAATATGTCGCCCGAAGAGTGGAGCGCCGTGATTGACGTGCACCTCAACGGCAGCTTCTTCACCTCGCGCGCCGCCGCGCCGCACTTCAAGACGCAAAAGTCGGGCGCCTACGTGCACATGACTTCGACTTCGGGTCTGATCGGCAACCTGGGGCAGGCCAACTACGCCGCCGCCAAGCTGGGCATCGTGGCCATGTCACGCCACATCGCCGGCGACATGCAGCGTTACAACGTGCGCTCCAACTGCATCTCGCCCTTTGCCTGGAGCCGCATGATCGGCGCCATCCCGACCGACACGCCCGAGCAGCAAGCCCGCGTGGAAAAGCTGAAGAAGCTCGGCACCGAGCAGATCGCCCCCATGGCCACTTTCCTGGCCAGCGATGCGGCGGCCGACGTCACGGCCCAGATATTCGCCGTGCGCGGCAACGAGATCTTCCTCATGAGCCAGTCGCGTCCGATCCGCGGCATGCACACCAGCGAAGGCTGGACACCCGAGACCATCGCCGAACGCGTGCTGCCCGCCATGAAGCAAAACTTCTATCCGCTGGAGAGCTCGAACATCGTGTTCTCCTGGGATCCGGTCTGAAGCGAAGCGACGCCATGGCGATCAACTACGACCAACTGATGGCGTGGCCGTTCGAGGACGTGCGCCACCGCTACACGCAGCGCGACACCATGCTGTACGCGCTGGGCATCGGCCTGGGCGCCGACCCGACCAACGAGGCCGAGCTGCGCTTCGTCTATGAGAAAGACCTGCTGGCGCTGCCCACGCTGCCGGTGGTGCTGGGCTACCCCGGCATGTGGATGAAAGACCCGGCCACGGGCATCGATGCCGTGCGCCTGGTGCATGGCGAGCAAGGGCTGCTCATCCACCGCCTGCCCGCCCCCGAGGGCGAGGTGATCGGGCGCACCAAGGTCACCGGCATCATCGACAAAGGCCCGGGCAAGGGCGCGCTGGTTTATACCGAGCGCACGGTGCATGACGCCGCCAACGGCGAACTGCTGGCCACCCTGAGTTCGACCACCTTCTGCCGCGCCGACGGCGGCTTTGGCGGCCCCACCGGCCCGGTCAAAACCGTGCACGAACTGCCCGCGCGCACGGCCGACCACGGCCTCGACTTCGCCACCCAGCCGCGCGCCGCGCTGATCTACCGGCTCTCGGGCGACTACAACCCCTTGCATGCCGAACCCGCGGTGGCGCGCGCGGCCGGCTTCGAGCGGCCCATCCTGCACGGCCTGGCCACCTATGGCATTGCCGGCTGGGCCCTCACCCGGAGCGTCTGCGGCGGCGACCCCCATGCCCTGCGCGTCATGGACGTGCGTTTCTCCTCGCCGGTGTACCCCGGCGAGACGATACGCACCGAAGTCTGGGTCGACGGCAAAGTCGTTTCGTTCCGGGCCCGCGCCGTCGAACGCGACGTGGTGGTGCTCAACAACGGTCGCGCCGAGCTGCGCTGACCGTCCATGGCCTTTTTCTTCTTTTTCTTTTTTCTCAAGGAGCCTCCCGATGAACTACGCTGACTTTCAATTCCTCACCTTCGACCACCGCCCCAACGGCGTGCTGCTCATCACCATCAACCGCCCCGAGGTGATGAACGCGACCAATGGTCGTCTGCACTGGGAGCTGACCAAGGTCTGGGGCGTCGTCAACGATGACGCCAAGACCCGGGTGGCGGTCATCACCGGCGCGGGCGATCAGGCCTTCTCGGCCGGCGGCGATCTGGAATGGGTGGCCAACATGGTCGGCAACCCCAAGGAAATCGCCAACACGATGACCGAGGCTTCGGACGTGGTCTACAACATGATGGCCTGCGACAAGCCCATCATCTCGGCCATCAACGGCGTGGCCGTGGGCGCTGGCCTGGCCGTGGCCTTCCTGGCCGACATCAGCATCATGGCCGAGGAAGCCAAGATCACCGACGGCCACGTCAAGATCGGCGTCGCCGCCGGCGACCACGCCGCCATCCTGTGGCCGCTGCTGTGCGGCATGGCCAAGGCCAAGTACTACCTGATGACGGCCGATTTCGTCAACGGCAAGGAAGCCGAACGCATCGGCCTGGTCAGCCTGTGCGTGCCGCGCGCCGAGCTGATGGACAAGGCCATGGCCGTGGCCAACAAACTGGCCAACGGCAGCCAGCAGGCGATCCGCCTGACCAAGCGCTCCCTGAACGGCTGGATGAACGTGGCGCGCCCGATCTTCGAGAGCTCGCTGGCCATGGAAATGCTCTGCTTCCTGGGCGAGGATGCCAAGGAAGGCGTGGCCTCGGTGCGCGAGAAGCGCGCGCCCAAGTTTCCTTCCACCCAGCAATAAGGAGCGGCCTCCATGGACTTCCAGCTGACCCAGGAACAACGGATGATCTACGAGTACGGCGATCGTGTCTCGAAGCAGTTCGACCACAACTACTGGCGCGGCTACGCCGAGAGGAACGAGCGGCCGACCGAGTTGTACCAGCAGATCACCGACGACGGCTTTCTCGGCATCATGGTGCCCGAGGCTTACGGCGGCGCCGGCCAGGGCATGACCGAGATGCTGCTGTTCATGGAGGGCCTGGCCAACAACGGCATTCCGCTGCTGAACCTGGTGGTCGGCCCGACCATGACCATGGGCCTGCTGGCCAAGCACGCCAGCGAGGACATGAAGCGCCGCTTTCTGCCGGGCGGCTGCGCCGGCGAGATCAAGTTCTGCTTCGCCATCACCGAGCCGAACGCCGGCTCCAACTCGATCGAGATCACCAGCATCGCCAGGCCCGACGGCCAGGGCGGTTTTCGGCTCAATGGCCAGAAGGTCTTCATCACCGATGCCAACTGCGCCGACTACGCCATGGTCGTCACGCGCACCACGCCGCGCGCCGACGTGAAGAAGAAAACCGACGGCTTCACCATCTTCATGGTGGACATGAAGAAGAAAGGCATCAGCAAGACGCTGATTCCGGTCGCCTTCCCGGTGCCCGAGACGCAGTGGCAACTGTTCTTCGACGATGTGGAGCTCACCGAAGCCGACGTGCTGGGCGAAGTGGACAAGGGCTTCAGCATCCTGTTCGACACGCTCAACCCCGAGCGCATCATCCTGTCGGGCCTGTGCACCGGCGTCGGCCGCTTCGCGCTGAAGAAGGCGGTGGCCTACGCCAACGACCGCAAGGTGTTCAACAACACCCCCATCGGCGCCCACCAAGGCGTGCAGCATCCGCTGGCCATGGCGCGCAGCGAGATCGAGATGGCCTCGCTGATGGCGCTCAAGGCCGCCTGGGCCTTCGACCAGGGCCTGCCAGCCGGCGAATTTGCCAACATGGCCAAGTACGCCGCCGCCGAGGCCGGGATCCACGCCGTCGACAGCGCGATCCAGTGCTTCGGCGGCAACGGCTTCACCAAGGAATACGGCATGTACGACCTGTACGGCCTGGTGCGACTGCTGCGCACCGCGCCGCTGAACCGTGAAATGGTGCTCAACCACATCGCCGAGCACGTAATGGGCCTGCCGCGCTCGTACTGACCGCCGTACATGAGCACCCTTTCTCCCCTACCTGTCTTTGGCGCGCTGGCCGGTCTGAAGGTGATCGACCTGTCGCGCGTGCTCGGCGGGCCTTACTGCGGCCAGATCCTGGCCGACCACGGCGCCCACGTCATCAAGGTCGAGCCGCCCGCCGGCGACGAGACCCGCGCCTGGGGTCCGCCCTTTGCCGACGACGGCACCGCCGCCTACTACAACGGCCTGAACCGCAACAAGCGCGACATCGTGATCGACCTGTCCAAGCCCGAGGGGCGCGAAATTGTGCTGAAGATGCTGACTGATGCCGACGTGCTGCTCGAGAATTTCAAGATTGGCACGCTGGAGCGCTGGGGCATCGGCCATGATCAGACGCTGCGCGAACGCTTCCCGCGCCTGATCCACTGCCGCGTCAGCGGCTTTGGCGCCGATGGGCCGCTGGGCGGCGCGCCGGGCTACGACGCCGTGGCGCAGGCGCTGGGCGGCCTGATGAGCGTCAACGGCACGCCGGACACCGGAGCGCTGCGGGTCGGCGTCCCGGTGGTGGACATCGCCACCGGCCTGTCGGCCGTGATCGGCGTGCTGCTGGCGGTGATCGAACGCCAGCATTCGGGGCGCGGGCAGTTCGTCGAGGCCACGCTGTACGACACCGCCGTGTCGCTGCTGCACCCGCAAAGCGCCAACTGGCTGCAGTCGGGCCAGACACCCACGCTCAGCGGCAATGCGCATTCCAACATCGTGCCCTACGACAAGTTCCCGACCCAGACCTGCGAGGTATTCCTGGGGATCGGCAACAACGGACAGTGGAATAAGCTGTGCGAGTTCCTCGGCCGACCCGAGCTGGCCAAGGAACCGCGTTTTGCCACCAACGCCGACCGTTTGCGGCACCGCGATGCGCTGCGCGCTCTGCTCGAGGAGCATTTGCTGAAGGTGGATGGCGAGTGGCTGTGCCAGGAACTGCTGGCCGCCGGCATTCCCGCAGGCGCAGTCAGAACCGTTCCTCAGGTCCTGACCGCCCCCCATACCCAGCACCGGGACATGGTGGTGCAGGTGGAGGGAATGTCGGGCATCGGCATCCCGGTCAAGCTGTCGCGCACACCAGGCCGGGCGCACAGCGCCCCGCCGCGCTTTGGCCAGCACACCCGCGAGTTGCTCCTAGAGCATGGCTACGGCGTTGCCACCATTGACGCCCTGATCGCGCGGGGTACTGTGCAGCAAGCAGTGGCATGAACGCCCGCTGAAAAGAGTTAGGGAAATCCCCCAGGCACCTAACTAACGTTCGATGTAATATAGGTTGGGTTTTTATGTGAAGCAGCAATTGGGCTGGCAAGTTGCCGTCGAGCACATGGTCCACCCCTTCAATGTCATAGGCACCTTCAGTGATCAACACCATCAGTACCCATCGCAGCACCAGAGAGCAGGGGTCGGCTTCGATGCAAGCCAGCGCCGAGGCCGCCGTACCCGTTCTCGAATGCCGGGGGCTGGAACGGCGATTCGGCGGTCTGGTCGCGGTGACCGGGGTCAATCTGCGCATCGAGCGCGGGGAAATTTTTGGCCTGGTCGGACCCAACGGCAGCGGCAAGACGACCATGACCAACGCCATCACCGGCTTCTTCCCACCGCAGGTCGGCAGCATCTGGCTCAACGGCCACGACATCACCGGCATGGCGCCGCACAAGGTGGCCACCCTGGGCGTGGCCCGCACCTTCCAGAACCTGGCGCTGTTCAACGGCATGAGCGTGCTCGACAACATCCTGCTGGGCCGTCACATCCACATGAAGCCCGGCGTGGCCAGAACCGCGCTGTATTGGTGGCTGGGCCGACAGGATGAGATGGCGCACCGGCTCAAGGTGGAGGAAATCATCGATTTCATGCAGCTCCAGAGCGTGCGCGACGAACTGGTGGACAGCATTCCGATCGGCCTGAAAAAGCGGGTCGAACTGGCGCGCGCGCTGGTGGCCGAACCCAGCTTCCTCATTCTGGACGAGCCCATGGCCGGCATGAACCAGGAGGAAAAGGAATACATGGCGCGCTTCATTCTCGACGCGCGCGACGAGCGCAACGTCACCGTGCTGCTGATCGAACACCACATGGACGTGATCACCGGCATCTGTGATCGCATGATGGTGCTCAGCTACGGTGAAACCATAGGAACCGGAATTCCGGCCGAGGTAATGAAGGATGAACGCGTGATCAAGGCCTATCTGGGGGGTGCGCATGCAACGCGCTGACATCGACGCCGCCAAGAACGGCAACATCCCATGGGATCTGGGCCCCGACAACACCCTCATCCGGATTCTGGCGCGCAACGCCGAGCTGCTGGGCCAGCGCGTGGCAATGCGCGAAAAGCATCTGGGCATCTGGCAGGAAACCAGCTGGTCACGGCTGCTCGACGACACCCTGGCCTGCGCGGCGGGCATGGAGCATCTTGGGTTTGATCGCGAAGATGCCCTGCTGGTGCTGGGTGACAACCGGCCCCGGCTCTACATGGGCATGCTCGCGGCCGGCATGCTGGGCGGCTACGCGATGCCGGTTTACCCCGACGCCACGCATGATGAAATCCGTCACTTCATGCACGAGGCGAATGTCCGCTTCGTCCTGGCCGAAGACCAGGAGCAGGTCGACAAGGTGCTCGATCTGGGTGATCAGGACAAGCCGATTGACCACATCATTTACGATGAGCCGCGCGGCTTGGCCAGCTATCCCAATCCCGGATTGGTGTCGTGGGACAAGCTGCTGGCCATCGGCGCGGATCGCCTGCGCACCGAGCCGAAACTGCGCAACGCCTTGATCGAACGTGCCCAGCCCGACGGGCCCGCCGTGTTCGTGCACTCGTCGGGCACCACGGGCAAACCCAAAGGGGTCGTGCTGAGCCACAGAAATCTGCTGGCCGGCGTTGGCAACGCCCATCGGGGAGGCGCCTTCACCTTTGGCGAAACCATACTCGCCTATCTGCCCATGGCTTGGATAGGGGACTTTGCCATCACGATGGGCGCGGGTATCGCGATGCATTTCACCATCAACATTCCCGAGCGCCAGGAAACGGTGCTGCACGACCTGCGCGAGGTCGCCCCCACCTTCTATCTGGCGGCACCCCGCAGCTGGGACAACATGCTGACCACCATCCAGGTGCGCATGGAGGATTCGACGCCGCTCAAGAAATGGCTCTACGATGTTTTCATGAACTCCGCGCTGGCCGCCGAACGGCGCAAGCTCGAGGGAAAACAGCCCGGCCTGAAAGAGCGTCTGATGCGCCAGCTGGGCGAGTGGCTGATCTTCGGGCCGATCAAGGACCAACTGGGCCTGACCCGCCTGCGCAGTGCCTTCACCGGCGGCGAAGCCATTGGCGAAGACACTTTTGTTTTTTACCGCGCGCTGGGCGTGAAACTGCGCCAGTTCTATGGCCAGACCGAAAGCAGTGCCTTCAATGCCTTGCAAGACGCCGAGGAAGTGCGCCTGCACACGGTCGGCAGGCCATTGCCGGGCGTCGAGGTCAAAATCAGCGACAACGGCGAGATCATGGTGCGCTCCGGGAGCGTGTTCTCCGGCTACTACAAGCTGGAAAAGGCCACCCAGGAAGCGCTGGCGGATGGCTGGCTGCGCACGGGCGATGCCGGTTATGTCGAGCCTGACGGGCATATGGTGGTGCTCGGGCGCTTGTCGGAGGTGGTGCATACCGCCCAAGGCGAACGCTACATCCCGAACTACATCGAGAACCGCCTCAAGTTCAGTCCGTACATCAAGGACGTGGCGGTGCTCGGGAGCGGTCGCGCCACACTGGCGGCCATCATCTGCATCGACAAGGAAACGGTGGGCCATTGGGCCGAGGTGCGGGGCATTTCCTACATGTCCTACGCCGACCTCTCGCAAAAACCCGAGGTGATGGAACTGATCGCGACCGCGGTTCAGCGCGTCAACAGCATCCTGCCGGATGGGCTGAAGCTGCGCCACTTCGTGCTGCTGCACAAGGAGTTCGACCCTGACGATGGCGAGATCACGCGCACCCGCAAGCTGCGCCGCAACGTGGTGGAAGAACGCTACGCGCCCATCATCGATGCGATCTACGACGGGCAGAAAATGGTCACGATGAAAGCGCGGATCACATACGAGTCCGGGGAGGTGGGCACCATCGAGCGCCAACTCTCGGTGCAGGAGGTTTAAACCATGGATTTCTCACTGTTTGCCGAGTTGGCCGTCAATGGCGCACTGTCGGGGTTGATGTATTCCCTGGTGGCCCTGGGCATCGTGCTCATCTACAAATCGTCGTCCGTGCCCAACCTGGCGCAAGGCGCCATGACCATGCTCGGCGCCTACGTGGTGCTGGCCATCGCCAATGGCCTGGGGCTGCCCATGTGGACGGCCATTCCACTGGCCATGGGGACGATGTTCTTTGTCGGCATGGGCATCGAGCGGGTGGCCCTGCGCCGGCTCGCGGGCCGGCCCATCATCATGATCCTGATGATGACGCTGGGACTCGACATTTTCATCCGCGCGACCACCATGGCCGTCTGGGGCGGCGCGGGCCGTCCGCTGCACATCGGCATCAGCGATGAGCCGCTGTTCCTGGGGCCGATCCTGCTGAGTCGCGCCTATGTGGTGGGGGCGGTGGTCGCCACCGCGCTGTTTCTGGTCTTGATGTTCTTCTTTCGCACACGCAGGGGCATCGTCCTGCGCGCCATCTCCGATGACTACATCGCCTCCTGGTCGGTCGGCATCTCGGTGGAACGCGGGGTGGCGTTTTCCTGGGCCATGTCCTCGGTGCTGGCCACCACGGCCGGCGTGCTGTGGGGCTCGGTTCAAGGGGTCAACCAGGGGCTGGCGCTTCTGCTGCTCAAGGGCCTGACAGTCGCCGTTCTGGGGGGCCTTGACAGCATCGGCGGCGCCATTCTGGCCGGCTTGTTGCTGGGTCTTCTGGAAGGCGTTGCGTCCGGCTACCTGGACCCGCTGGTGGGGGGCGGCAGCCGCGACCTGGTGGTGGCCGCGACGCTGATCCTGACCATCCTGATTCGGCCCCACGGCCTGTTCGGACGCCACGACATCGAAAGGATTTGAGCCCATGCTATTCCGTCAATCAGGCATTTCCCACACCAGTTACGCTGGCACGCGGGCCCTTTTCCCCTTGCCCGCGGACCGCTGGATGATCGGCCTGCTGCTGGCCTTCGCGATCACCGCGCCAGTCACCATGAGCGCTCTCGTCCTCAGCACCCACCTGCTGCCCTGGCTGGTGTGGACCGCGGCCGTGCTCGGCCTGAACCTCATCCTGGGCTGGGCCGGTCAGTTCCACTTCGGCTACGCCGCCATCATGGGCATCGGCGCCTACACGGCGGTGCATGGCGCGCGCAACGGTATTCCCTGGGAAATCGCCGTGGTGCTCGGCGGCGTGATGGCCGCGGTCATCGGCATCGTCTTCGCGTTCGCGGCGCTGCGCGTCAAAGGCCTGTATCTGGCGCTCAGCACGCTGGCGCTGCAGTTCGTGATGGACTGGGTGATTTCCCACGTGCCGGCCATCAGCGGCGGCACCCAGGCCACGCTACAGGCCCCCGCGATGAGCCTGCTCGGTCAGACCATCACCTCGGAAGCCGGCCTCTATTACGTGGCGCTGGGCTGGTGCCTGCTCGTGACGGTCTTCATGCTCAATCTGCGCCGCAGCGCGTTGGGCCGCGCGCTCGTCGCCGTGCGGGAGAAAGACTTCGCCGCGGCGGTCATCGGCGTGCACAGCCTGTACTACAAGCTGGTGGCCTTCGCCACCTCGTCCTTCATCGGCGGCGTCAGCGGCGCCATCCTGATCTTCACCTTCTACCGGGCCGCCACGCCGGAGCAATTCGCCGTCAACGTGTCCATCGAGTTGCTGGCCATGGTGATCGTCGGCGGGCTGGGCAGCATCATCGGCAGCTATTTCGGGGCCGCCTTCATTCTGTTGGTGCCCGGCCTGATGAATGCGCTGATCGCCTGGCTGGCACAGCTCGCAGGCACCTCGCTCGGTATTGAAACCCTGGCCCACATCCCGCATGCGGTGTATGGCGCATTGATCATCATTTTCCTGCTGGTCGAACCCATGGGCCTGGGCAAGATGTACACCAATCTGCGCAACTATCTGCTGGTCTGGCCCTTCGGCTATGCCCGCAAGTAAGGACCTCGCCATGCACGCGACCGATCAATCAACGCCTCCCCCTGCGCAGATGGAAAACCAGGCCCCGGATCCGGCTCATGTTCTCTCGCTCAACAACGTCGAGGTCATCTACGACCACGTCTCACTCGCCATCAAGGGCGTGTCGATCGATGTGCCGCAAGGCGGCATGGTCGCCTTGCTGGGCGCCAACGGCGCCGGCAAAAGCACGACGCTCAAATCCATCAGCGGGTTGCTGCGTCCCGAGCGCGGCCAGATCACCCGCGGAGAAGTTCGTTTTCTGGGTCAAAACATCGATGCGCTGGCGCCGCAGGATCGCGTCAAGCTCGGTATCGTTCATGTGCTGGAGGGGCGGCGCGTGTTCGAGCACCTGACGCCGGACGAGAACCTGGTAGCTGCCTCTGCGGTGCGTGGCAACCGCCATGACATGCTGCGCAACAAGGACATGGTCTACACCTACTTCCCGCGCCTGCACCAGCGGCGCACCGCCCAATCCGGCTACCTGTCCGGCGGCGAGCAGCAGATGCTGGCCATCGGGCGCGCCCTGATGACGCAACCCAAGCTGCTGATGCTCGATGAGCCCAGCCTGGGACTGGCGCCCTTTCTCGTGGCCGAGATTTTCGACATCGTCCGGCGCATCAACAAGGAAGAAGGCCTGTCGGTTCTGCTGGTCGAGCAAAACGCCATTGCCGCCCTGGAGGTGGTCTCGCACGGCTACCTGATCGAGAACGGCCGCGTCGTCATGCATGACAGCGCCGAGGCGATGAAGAAGAACCCGGATATCCAGGAGTTCTATCTTGGCGGCGCCGAAGGGCGCAGCTTCCATGACATCAAGCACTATCGCCGGCGCAAACGCTGGTTGACCTGAAACAGGTTGCTCGTGGCATGGGCTGGTCATCGTTACGTCAACTGCGGTATCAATCTTGGACGCGACTGTACGGCGCATCCAAGAAGACTCCATCACATCACCGTACGCAACCGGAGACATTGTCATGAAGATCAAGCTGCTTTCCATCCTTGTCGGGCTGGCGCTGTTCAGCGCCCAGCCCGTGCTGGCCCAGGCCCAGCCAGTGAAATTCGCGCTGTGCTACGACCTCAGCAAGGCCTATACCTTCATCTCGCCGCAAGTGGCCCAGGCGGCGCGCGACTATGCACAAATCCTGAACCAGAAAGGCGGCATCGAAGGCCATCCGGTCGAGATCCTGGTGCAAGACCACGGCAATGAACCGCAGCGCGGCATCGAGTGCTACGAAAAGATGAAGCGCGAAGGCGCCATCACCTTCGACATGCTGTCCACCCCGGTCTCGCGCGCCGTGCTGCCGCGTGCGATGAAAGACGGCAACGTCATGATGCAATCCTTCGTCGGTCGCGGCGATGCGATTGACGGTGATGTGTTCAAGTGGATATTCCCGATCGGGCCGACCTACTGGGGTCAGATGGCCAACAACATCCACTACATCAAGACCAAGGCCAACGGCAACCTCAAAGGCGTGAAGATCGCGTTCATCTACCCGGACTATCCCTTCGGCCAGGAGCCGATCGGCATGTTGAAGACGCTTGCGGCCAAAGAGGGTTTCGACTTGCAGCTCTTTCCGAACCCGATGCCGGGCAACGACCAAGCTTCCATTTGGACACAAATCCGCCGCTTCAACCCGGACTGGGTCATCAGCTGGAACCTCGCCAACATGCACGTCGTCGCTTCACGCGAAATGAAGCGCAACGGCATTCCGATCGACAAGTACATCTCGGTCAACTGGCTCAACGAAGTTGACATCGCCAACATCGGTCTGGAAAACGCAAAAGGCCTCAAGCGTGGCACCAACGTGGTGGGTGGCCAGGAGCATCCACTGATCCAGCAGATCATCAAAGAACTGTATGACAAGGGCAAGGGCAGCGGTGACCGCAAGCATCTCAGCGACATCTACTACAACACCGGTCTGGCCATCTATGCCAGCGTTTTTGAGGGTGCTCGACTGGCAATCAAGCAAAATGGCCGGCCAATCACACCTGAGAAAATGAAGCGCGGCCTGGAAAGTCTGCGCAACTTCGACGGCAACGGCCTCATCGCCCCCGTGACCGTGACGGCCAAGGACCATGGCGGTGGCGGCAAGACCCGCATCGACATGTGGGATGGCGCCAAGTGGGTGCCCCAGACCGACTGGTTCTCGGCGTATGACGATGTGATCCAGGAGATCGTGAAGAAAGAGTCCGGCGAGTTCGCCAAGAACAAATAGCAACGGCTATTCCTGGGGGCGCGGTCAAGCCTGGTGTCCAGCGATCGCGTCCCCGCCAGCCCCGCGTTTTCGGAGTTTCCTCAGTCCTCTCTTGAAACGGTTGGCGGCACACGGCGCCACGCCAGCGACCGGAAAATTCGGTCGCTCAACCTAACTACCGTTTGGCAGTTATAATATTCAAATTAATGTTGCGCCAAGTGCGCGAGGAGTCAATATGGATCTGGATCTCAAAGGCAAGTCGGTCATCGTCACCGGTGGCGGCTCGAACATCGGTCGCGCCATCGTGCTCGGCTTCGCCGCCGAAGGCGCTCACATCACCATCGGAGATGTCGATGACAAGCAGGCAAAAAAGACGGCGGATCTCGCTCTGGCAAGCGGGGCCGCATCGGCGCAGGTTGTCAAGACCGATGTCACCAAGCTCGAGCAGGTGCAGGCCATGTTCAAGGCCGCGACCGACAAGTTCGGCGGCGTCGATGTGCTCGTCAACAACGTCGGCTGGGACCAGTTGATGTTCTTCACGCAGACGACCCCCGACCTGTGGCAGAAGATCATCAACATCAACTACCTCGGCGTGCTCAACTGCACCAAAACCGCGCTGGATCTGATGATTCCCCGCAACGCGGGCTCCATCGTCTCCATCAGTTCCGATGCGAGCCGCCAGGGCGAACCGCGCGAGGCGGTGTACGGCGGCGTCAAGGCCGCCATCAACAGCTTCATGAAGACCATCGCCAAGGAAAACGGGCGTTACGGCATCCGCTGCAACGTGGTCTGCCCCGGCGTCACGATCCCGAGCACCACCGACGAAGTGGGCGGCAGCAGCATGTGGGTCGATGCGGGCAGCATGTTCACGCCCGAGCAACTGGAAAAAGTCGCCAAGGCGCTGCCGCTGCGCAAGGTGGGGCGGCCACAGGACATTGCCAACGCCGTCGTCTTCCTGTCTTCGGCGAAGGCCGCGGGCCACGTCACCGGGCAGGTGCTTTCCGTGTCCGGTGGCTACAGCATGATTGGATAAGCGCTGGGGCATGGTGGGTAGCCATGCGCCATCGACACAACAAACAAAAAGGAAAACCCATGGAATTCAAGGACATCCTCTACGAAAAACGCGACTCGGTGGCCTACATCGCAATCAACCGCCCTGGGGTGATGAATGCGTTTCGCGGCCAGACCGTCGAGGAGCTGCTGCAGGCCTTCATGAAAGCCGGCTGGGACAAGCGCATCGCCGCCATTGTGCTCACGGGCACGGGTGATCGTGCGTTCTGCACCGGCGGCGATCAATCGGCCCATGCCGGCCAGTACGACGGCCGGGGCACCGTCGGCATCCCGGTGGAAGAGTTTCACAGCGCCATTCGTGACGTGCCCAAGCCCGTGATCGCCCGCGTGCAGGGCTACGCCATTGGGGGCGGCAACGTGCTCGCCACCTTGTGCGACATGACCATTGCCTCGGACAAGGCCGTGTTTGGCCAGGTCGGCCCGAAGGTCGGCTCGGTCGATCCCGGCTGGGGCACGGCCTACCTGAGCCATGTGGTGGGCGAAAAGAAAGCCCGTGAAATCTGGTACATGTGCCGCCGCTACAACGCGCAGGAAGCCTTGGCCATGGGCCTGTGCAACACCGTCGTGCCGCATGACCAGCTCGACGCCGAAGTGGCGCGCTGGTGCAAGGAGATTGTCGAAAAGAGCCCCACCGCGCTGGCCATCGCCAAGCGCTCGTTCAACGCATCCACAGAGCACATTCGCGGCATCGGCAGCCTGGGACTGCAAGCGCTGAGTCTGTACTACGACACGGCGGAATCCAAGGAAGGTGTCCGCGCCTTCCTGGAAAAACGCAAGCCTGATTTCAGGCAGTGGGTTGATGGCGGCCAGTGAGCCAATTCCAGCCCTGAATGACCTCGTGCGCCGCGCCCATGTGCGAGGCCGCCCCTTCGACAAAAGCCAAGCCTGATACGATTTGCATGTTGAATCTAACTAGCGGCCAAGATGCAGTCAAATACAGACGAAAAACCCAACACGAATGACAAAAATGATCCGGCGACACGCGAGCGTGTGTTGCTCGAAGCTGCACGGCTGTTCAGGCACCATGGCTATGCTGCAACTTCTTTGCGCGAAATTGCCGATGCAGCGGGCATCAAAGCCGGCAGCATCTATTATCACTTCGAATCAAAAGAGCAGATCCTTGGCGAAGTCCTGGACAAGGGAATCACGATCGTCGCGGACACTGTCCGTGCCCGTATTGACGCACTTCCAGAGAACGTGTCATGGCGTGACCGAATTGCCGCCGGCATCGAAGGCCACCTCTGGGGCATGCTCCACCATGGCGACTTCACGTCGGCCAACATCCGCATCTATGGCCAGATTCCGATCAGCGCCAAGAATCGCCACCGGGTTGTCCGGCGCGCTTACGCGGACTACTGGGATCGGCTGTTCGAATCGGCGCTCGCCAGCGGCGAATTGCGCCAAGACACGAGCACATCCATGATCCGGCTTTTCGTGATTGGCGCATTGAACTGGACCGTCGAATGGTACAACCCCCAGCGCGGCTCTTTTCAGGACTTCTCACGCCAAATCACGGCGATCGTGTTCGATGGAATCCTCACGCATGACAAAGCATGATCGCAGGAGCAACAAATGACTGTCAAGGAAGGCTGGCGCGGCCGCTTCTATGAAGACTTCGAGGTCGGCGACGAGTATCGGCATGCCCTCGGGCGCACCATCACCCAGCACGACAATATCTCGTTCACGCTGTTGACGCAAAACACGGCCCCGCTGCACTTCGACGCCCACTACGCCGCGCAGACGGAGTTCGCCCGCCCTCTCGTCAACTCCTGCCTCACGCTGGCCCTCGTGACGGGCCAGACGGTGAGCGATGTCTCGCAAAACGTCATGGCCAACCTCGGGTGGGATGAAGTCCGCCTGCCACATCCGGTGTTCGAGGGCGACACGCTCTATTCACGTTCCACGGTGCTGGACAAGCGTGAGTCACGGTCGCGTCCCAACGTCGGCGTCGTGACGGTGCGCACCGAAGGCTACAACCAGGGCGGCGTCATTGTCTGCACGTTCAAGCGCACGGTTATGGTCTACAAGCGTGATGGCGCACCGCGCACCGCACCGCCGCTGCCGACCGACAACGGCCACTGAACCGCCCCTTTCGCCAACTTGGGCCTCAGGGCCTCCCACTTTTTTGTCTCTCTCCGCATGATGCCCACCTCCCTGCTCGATCAATACGGCCCCCGCGAAGCGATGGAATATGACGTGGTGGTGGTAGGCGCCGGACCAGGCGGCCTGGCCACGGCAATCCGCCTCAAGCAGCTCGCCGCTGAAAATGACCAGGACGTGTCCGTCGTGGTACTTGAAAAAGGCTCCGAGCCCGGCGCGCACATCCTCTCGGGCGCGGTGATGGACCCGCGCGCGCTGAACGAACTCTTTCCCGACTGGAAGACCATGGGCGCGCCGCTCAAGCAAGAGGTGACCGGCGACGACGTGCTCTTCCTCACCGAGACCGGGGCCAGGCGCACACCCGATTTCCTGGTGCCCGACTGCTTCCACAACGAGGGCAACTACGTCATCAGCCTGGGCGCGCTGACCAGGTGGCTGGGCGAGCAGGCCGAAGCGCTGGGCGTGGAGATCTTTCCCGGCTTCACCGCCGCCGAGCTGCTGTACACCGAGGGGGGCTCCGTCAAGGGCGTGGCCACCGGCAACCTCGGCATCGGCAAGGACGGCCAACCGCACGAGGGCTTCCAGCTCGGCATGGAGTTGCACGCCAGGTACACCGTGTTCGCCGAAGGCGCGCGCGGCCACCTGGGCAAGCAGCTCATTGCGAAGTACAAGCTCGACGAGGGCAAGGACCCGCAGAGCTACGCCATTGGCATCAAGGAACTGTGGGAGATTGACCCGGCCCGCGCCCAACCCGGCCGGGTGGTGCACACGGCCGGCTGGCCGATGGACAGCCAGACCTACGGCGGCGGCTTTCTCTATCACTTGGAAGGCAACAAGGTCACGCTTGGCTTCGTCACCGGGCTCGATTACAAAAACCCCTGGCTTAGCCCCTTTGAGGAAATGCAGCGCTGGAAGACCCACCCGATCATCCGCGCCCACATCGAAGGCGGCAAGCGCATCGGCTACGGCGCGCGCGCCATCACCGCCGGCGGCCTGCTCAGCCTGCCCAAGACCGTGTTCCCGGGCGGCGCGCTGGTCGGCTGCGATGCCGGCTACCTGAACGCCGCACGCATCAAGGGCAGCCACGCCGCCATCAAGAGCGGCATGCTGGCCGCCGAAGCCGCGTTTGAAGCCGTGGCCGCCGGACGCAGCAGCGACGAGCTCAGCGCCTACCCCGCCGCGTTCGAAAATAGCTGGCTGCACACCGAACTCGACCAGTCGCGCAACTTCAAGCAGTGGTTCAAGAAAGGCAGCCTCGTCGGCGCCCTTATGACCGGCATTGAACAGTGGCTGCTGCCCAGGCTCGGCATCAAGCGTCCGCCCTGGACGATTCACCGCACCCAGGCCGACCACACCACCCTGCGCCCAGCCGCCGAGATGCCGCAGATCAGCTACCCCAAGCCCGACGGCAGACTCACCTTCGACCGGCTCTCCAGCGTGTTCGTCAGCAACACCAACCACGAAGAAAACCAGCCCGCGCACCTGACGCTCAAGGACGCCGGCACGCCAGTGCAGATCAACTTGGCAAAATACGCCGGCCCCGAGAGCCGCTACTGTCCAGCCGGCGTGTATGAGTTCGTGAAGAACGAGGATCACAGCGACCGTCTGCAGATCAACGCACAGAACTGCGTGCACTGCAAGACCTGCGACATCAAGGACCCGACCCAAAACATCGTCTGGGTCACCCCCGAAGGCGGCGGCGGGCCAAACTACGCGGGAATGTAGCCGAGAGACGCTGAAGCGCCCGCTTCCATCCGGAAGCGAGCTTGGGCAGAAGTTGCCGCTCGCACTCACAGCCGAAGTCATCGGCGCCGGCATAGGGTTTCTTCTAGTTGGCAGAAATCTAACTACCGTTAGATTAATGTCTGTGGGCAAGGCATGGTGCATACCTCGCGGAACGGCAGGGCGCAAGGCAGGCCAGCCGCCTGCCCAACACGGCCAACACGGGACAAACCTTGAGAAAATTCACTGCCAGTCCGACCGATAGCCTGAAAACCAGAGCTTATGGTCGCACCCCACAATCCTGCCCCTCCAGGCCGCAAGTCCGCACGGCTGCGGCTGCCATCCCGACGGCCCGCCCTACCGAGACCGACCGGCAGAGCCGTTCAATGGTTGCGCCCCCGCCGCACGGTGCAAGGAGCGGTCTGTCATGCTGAACCTCACCAATGTCCAGATCGTTTACGACAACACCATTGAGGCGGTGCGGGAGGCCTCACTGGCGGTGGGCAAAGGCCGCATCGTTGCCCTGCTCGGCTCCAACGGGGCCGGCAAATCAACCACGCTCAAAGGCATTTCGGGCGTACTGTATCCGGAAGACGGTGAGATCAAGGGTGGTCAAATCACGTTTGAAAACCGCCCGCTGGCCGGCCTGGCGCCGGACGAAATCGTGCGCGCCGGCGTGGTCATGGTGCCCGAGGGGCGCCGCCTGTTCGATCAGTTGACGGTTGAGGAAAACCTCGTGATGGGGGGCTACACGCGCCGCCTGACCGACGCCAAGCGCCAGATGGAGATGGTGTATGGGTTGTTCCCGCGTCTGGTGCAAAAACGCGGCACGGTGTCGGGCTATCTGTCGGGCGGCGAACAGCAGATGGTGGCCATCGGCCGCGCGCTGATGTCGTCCCCGAAACTGCTGATGCTCGATGAGCCCACGCTCGGTCTGGCGCCACAGATCAGCGAAGAAATCTTCGAAATCATCACGCGCCTGTGCCGTCAAGAAGGCATGGGCATTCTCCTGGTGGAACAGAACGCCCAGATGGCGCTGGCCATTGCCGACTATGGCTACATCATGGAAAACGGCCGCGTAGTGCTCGACGGCGAGGCCGACAAGATGCTGCGCAACGACGACGTGCGCGAGTTCTACCTGGGCTTCAGCGAAGGCGGATCGCGCAAGAACATGCGCGACGTGAAGCACTACAAGCGGCGCAAGCGCTGGCTGTCCTGAGAAAAGCATGAACGACACATTGTTAGGGATCGAAACACTGTCCAAGCGCTTCGGCGGCGTCGAAGCCGTTGCCGGCGTCAGTTTTCACGTCCGGCGCGGTGAAATCTACTCCCTGATCGGCCCCAATGGGGCCGGCAAGACGACCACCTTCAACATGATCAGCGGCGTCGTCAAGCCCAGCAGCGGCACCGTGCATTTCGATGGCCGCGACATCACCGGCATGCCGGCGCACCGTCTGGCCGCCATCGGCATCGGTCGGACCTTTCAGAACCTGGCAGTGTTCAAACATGCCAGCGTGGTGGACAACCTGATGGTTGGCCGCCACTGCCACATGGCCACCAACGTGCTGGATGCCTCGTGGTTCTTCGGGCGGGCACGGCGCGAAGAACTCGAGCACCGCCGCAAGGTGGAAGAGATCATCGACTTTCTCGAAATCGAGGAAATCCGCGACATGCCGGTCGGCGCCTTGTCCTATGGCCTGCAAAAGCGGGTCGAGCTGGGGCGTGCACTGGCCACCGAGCCCAAGTTGCTGCTGCTGGACGAAATGGTGTCGGGCATGAACAGCGAGGAGACCGAAGACATTGCTCGCTTCGTGCTTGACATCCGCGACGAACTCGGTATTTCGGTTCTCATGGTCGAGCATGATATGGGCATCGTGATGGACATCTCCGACCGTGTCTGTGTGCTCAACTTCGGCCGCAAGATCGGTGAGGGCACACCGGCTGAAATATCGGCCAACCCGGCCGTGATCGACGCCTACCTGGGCAGCAAGACCAAGGAGGCCGCGTGATCGATAACCTGGACGCCGCGCTGCGCGGCGGCAACACCACCCTGCCCAAACTGCTCAGGCATTGGGCGCAAGGCTTTCCGGATGCGCTCGCGTTTCGCGAGAAGGACTATGGCATCTGGAACCGGATGAGCTGGCAGCACTATCTGGAGACCGCTCGCCGCTTCGCCCACGGCCTGAAGGCCCTCGGATTCGAGAAGGGGGATCGCCTGGCCATTGCCAGCGAGGACAGCCCCCACTGGATGTTTTCCGACCTGGCGGCGCAGGCCATCGGCGGCATCGTGGTCGGCATCTATCCCACCAACCCATGGCCCGAGCTGCAATACATCGTGCACCATTCGAATAGCAAGTTCGTGGTCTGCGGCGACCAAGAGCAGGTCGACAAGGTGCTCGACGCCATGAACAAGCACGCCACCGGCCTGCCCGACCTGTTGAAAATAATCTGCGCCGACATGAAGGGCATGCGCGGCTACAAGCACGACCAACTGATGTCGTTTGACGACGTGCTTGAGCTTGGCGACCAGTACGCTGCCGCCTCGCCCCAGAATGCGAGCACCTTCGACCGGGCCATTGAGGACACCCGGCCCGACGACACCTGCATGCTGGTCTATACCTCGGGCACCACTGGCCCCCCCAAAGGCGCGATGCTCTCGCACCGCAACCTGATCGTCACCGTTGACAAGCTCAAGACTCATTTCAAGCTGGACCGTCACAATTACGAAGTGGTCTGCTACCTGCCGCTGTGCCACGTGGCCGAGCGCGCCTTCTCGACGGTCTTGCACCTGCTCACCGGCGGCGTGGTCAACTACGCCGAATCGATCGACACGGTGGCCGTCAATCTGCGCGAAATCGCGCCCACGGTGTTTTTGGGTGTGCCGCGCATCTGGGAAAAACTGCAGCAAGGCATTTTGATCCGTATGCAGGATGCATCGCGCTTTCAGCGTTGGGCTTTCAAGCGCTGCTTCGATGCCGGACGCCGTCTGTTCGAAAAGGTCGAGGCGCAAGGGGGGCAGCGCGGCCTGTCGGATCGCCTGCGCTTCTTCGTACTGTGGTTGCTGATGTTTCGCAATCTGCAGAAATTCATCGGACTGGACCGCATGCAGTGCGGCTTCTGTGGCGGCGCCAGCGTCTCGCCCGAGGTACTGAAGTTCTTCCGCATTCTGGGCATTCCGGTGTACCAGGTCTACGGCATGACCGAGTCCGGCGGCGTGATCTTCTTCCAGCATGAAAAAGCAGTCAAACTGGGCGCCACAGGCCTGCCCATCGACGGCCTGAACTGGAAGATCGCCGACGACGGCGAGCTCGTCGTCAAGCACCCCGCCGTGTTCAAGGGCTATCTCCACGACGAGAGCGCCACGGCCAAAACCGTGGTCAACGGCTGGCTGCACACGGGCGACATCGTGGCGCTGGCTGACAACGGCGAGCTGATGATCGTCGACCGCAAGAAAGCCATCATCATCACCAGTGGCGGCAAGAACATCGCGCCGTCCGAGATCGAAAACGCGCTCAAGGACAGCCTGCACGTTCGCGAGGCCATCATCCTGGGCGACGGGCGTCACTATCTGGCGGCGCTGATCCAGATCGACTTTGACACGGTGGGCAAGTGGGCCCAGGAACGCAAGCTGGCCTATACCACCTACAAGAGCCTGGCCTTGCTGCCCGAGGTGCGCGAACTGATCGAGGAGGATGTCAAGCGCGTAAACAAGCTGTTTGCCCGTGTCGAGAACATCCGCAAGTTCCTGATTCTGGAGAAGGAGCTCGACCACGATGACGGTGAACTCACCGCCACCCAGAAGGTACGGCGCAACGTCATCGAAAAAACCTTCGCGAAAGAGATCGCGATCATCTACGGTGGAGGGGCGGGCTGATGGACTATTTTTTGCAGCTGGTCATTTCCGGCATCGCCGTCGGTTTGGTCTACGGTTTCATCGGCATGGGCTTTGCCATGATCTACCGCGCCACCGGCGTGGTGAACTTCGCCCAGGGCGAGTTGATGATGCTGGTGTCCTACATCGCCTTCACCCTGGCCGGCACCTTCCAATTTGGCTTTTGGCCGATGCTCCTGCTGACGACCGCCGCCTCGGTGCTGATCGGCCTGCTGATCGAGGTCTTGCTGATCCGTCCGATGCTCGGACAGCCGGTATTTTCCACGGTGATGGTGACCATTGGCTTGGCCGTGATCCTTCGCTCGGTGGTGGTGCTGATCTGGGGCGCCGACCCCATGCCGCTCAATGCCGGCCTGCCAACGGAGATCATCAGAATCGGCCCGGCCGGTCTGTACCCGGCGCAACTGTATGCCGTTGGGCTGATGGCGGTCGTACTGCTCGGCCTGTGGACTTTCTTTCGCTATTCACGGGTCGGCATCGCCATGCGCGCCACCGCCAACGTGCAAACCGCGGCCCTGCTGATGGGCATCAATGTCAAACGCATCTTCGCCTTGTCCTGGGCCCTGTCGGCCGGACTCGCCGCCATTGCCGGTGTGTTGATCGGTGTTATCTACGATGTCAACCCCGGCATGTGGACGACCGGTTTGCGCAGCTTTCCGGCAGTCATTCTGGGCGGGCTGGACTCGGTGTTTGGCGCCGCGCTGGGCGGTATCCTGATCGGCGTGGTCGAGAACCTGTCGGAAGGCTATATCGGCCGCGGCATGAAGGAGATCGCTGGTTTTCTTTTGATCCTCGTCGTTCTGATGGTCAGACCCTATGGCCTGTTCGGCAAACCTGAAATCGAGCGTGTCTGATGCGTAGCGGAAATTTCAAGCAAGACTATCGCCAATTGCTGGCGCTGACCGATTCCGTCCCTGTCATCGTCTGGTCGTGTCTTCTGGTGGCGCTGCTGGCGGCCGCGCCACTGCTGCTGGCCAAATACTATGTCTCCGTCATTCTGCTGCTGCTGATCACGGCGGTGGGGGTGCTGGGCCTGAACCTGCTGACCGGCACCACGGGACTGATCTCGCTCGGGCACTCGGGCTTTCTGGCGGTCGGCGCCTACACGGCCGGCATCGTGGCCGGCAAACTTGGCTGGCCGATGCTGGCGGCCATCTTCGCCGGCGGCGTGAGCGCTGCCGTCGCCGGGATCATCGTGGGCATACCGTCGCTACGCCTCAAGGGGCTGTACTTGGCCATCACGACGATGGCGTTCGCCGTGATCATCAACCACCTGATCCTCAACGGCGGCGGCCTGACCGGCGGCTCTGAAGGCCTGACAGTGCCGCAACCCGCGCTGTTCGGCCAGGCGCTGGAGGCCGAACGTGGCTACTATTACGTGGTGCTGGCCTTTGTGGTGGCGTTCACCTTCATCACTCTGAACATCTTGCGCAGCCGCATTGGCCGGGCGTTCCTGGCGATTCGGGAGCACGATATCGCCGCCAAGGCCATGGGCGTCAACCTGGTGCGCTACAAGCTGCTGGCGTTCATGGTCAGCGCCTTCTACACCGGCATCGCCGGGGGCTTGCTGGCCTACTACACACGCTACCTGAACGTGGACAGCTTCAGCCTGCTGATCTCGATCGAGGCACTCTCCATGCTCATCGTGGGTGGCCTGGGTTCGGTGGCCGGCGCCTTGCTCGGCACGGCTTTCATCGTTCTGCTCAATGAGAGCCTGGGCTTCGTATTCAGCATGATCGGCGCCGGCTTCGGCGGGTCGGGCTCCGCTGCCGCCTATGAGATCAAAGGCGTCATTTATGGGCTCGCGATTGTGTTGTTCCTGCGTTTTGAGCCCGACGGGTTGATCGGGCGTTGGCGCGACATCAAGCACTACTGGACCCACTGGCCCTTCCGTTTCTGACCCGGCGGCACACGCGCTGTTTATTCCACAGGAGAATTGAGATGCGAACACTACAGAAGCTGACCCGGCGCCTTTGTCTCGGCGCGCTCGCCACACTGACTTTCGGCGGCGCGCTGGCGGCAGCCCCCGGGGTCACGAAGGACAAACTCGTGCTCGGCGCGGTCATCCCGCTCAGCGGCCCGCCCAGCATTATCGGCAAGGCCATTGCCACGACCCTGAAAGTCTGGGAACAAGACCTCAATGCGCGTGGCGGCATCGGCGGACGCCAAGTCGACATTCGCATCGAGGACGACGGCTATGTGCCGCAGCGCTCCGTCCAATCTCTCAAAAAACTGATTGATGTCGACCATATCTTTGCATTGATCGGCACCTCCGGCTCATCGCAGTTGTTGGCCATGCTGCCCACCATCAATGAGCAGAAGATTCCCGCGATCAACCACATCGCGGTCAACAGCGCCCACTTCAACCCGCCGCACAAGACGCTATTCAATATCGGTGCAACATACTGCCAGGAGGTCTCCGCCAGCATGAAGCATCTGGTGACATCCCAGAAACTGCTGGGTTCCAGGTTCGGCCTGATTTTTCAGGAGGATGATTATGGCGTCGATGTCAAGTGTGGCTACGACCAAGCGCTGAAAGAACTCGGTTTGAAAAGCAGCATCGAAGTGCCCTACAAACGGGGGGCAAAGGATTTTTCCGCCGAGGTGCTGAGCGTGCAGCGCGTCGGCGCCACCTTTGTGCTGACCGGCGGCATCATCACCGAAACCGCCGCCATGCTCAAGGAGATCGCGAAAAACCAGATGCAGGCCGTGCGTCTGGCCGCTCACCCTTCGCATCTGCCCGCGGTGCTGGCCCTGGCCGGCTCGGCAGCGGACGGCATGTACGTCGCCGAGTATGTGCCTCCAGTGACCGACACTGAAACCCAGGGCATCGGCAAACTCACCGCACTGACCTACAAATACTTTTCAGCCAATGAGGTCAAGGGCATGAACCGGTATTCATTGACCGCTTATGTGGGCGTCCAGTTGCTCGAATCGGCGCTCAAGGCCTGTGCCAACAACCTCACGCGTGCCTGCGTGGTCGAAAAACTCGAGCAAACCAAAAACTTCACCAGCGACGGCATCATGGCGCCACTCACCTTCGGACCCAATGTTCGACAGTCGGGCACCCGCCCCATTTTGCTCAAGGCGAATGCCAGCACCGGGAAATTCGAGCGAGCCTCTGAATTTCTGAGCGCCCGGTGATCCTGACGACGCGCCATTAGTACTAGCCCCACCATTTTCAACCAGGAGCGCCCCTCATGACACGCAAATACTTTCGATATGCCGCCACCAGTCTGCTCGGCATGGTCATCGGACTGACGGCCACGACCGCCGCTGCCGCGGACCCCGGCGTGACCGACACCAAAATCGTCCTCGGCTCGGTGACGCCCGTCAGCGGTCCGCCGAGCCTGCTGGGCAAGGCGCACATGCTTGCGTTGCGGGTATGGGAGCAGGATGTCAACGCCCGCGGTGGCATCAACGGTCGCAAGGTGGAGATTCGCCAGGACGACGACGGCTACGTGCCCCAGCGTGCCGTGCAGGGCGTCAAGCGACTGGTCGACGTGGAAGGCATCTTCGGCTTGATCGGCACTTCGGGTTCTGCCATGCTGCAGGCCATGCTGCCTTTCATCAACGAGCAGCGCTTGCCAACCATCAACGCCATGGCGGTGGCGGCGGCGCACTTCACGCCGCCGAACAAAACAGTGTTCGTGGTCGGACCCACCTATTGTCAGGAGCTCAGCGCCGGCATGAAGCACATGGTGACCAGCAAGAAGCTGCAGAAGGAGAAGTTCGCGCTGGTCTATCAGGATGACGAGTTTGGCAACGACGTGCGTTGCGGCTACCAGAAGGCGGTCAAGGAGCTGGGGCTCAACAGCGTGTCCGAGATCTCCTTCAAGCGTGGCACCAAGGACTTCTCGGCCGAGATGCTGAGCCTGAAGCAGGTGGGCGCGACTTTCCTCGCGTCGGGCGGCGTGGTGGCCGAGCACTCGATGCTGATGAAGGAAGCCGCCAAGAACCAGATGTCCCTGACCATCCTCGCGGTGCACTCGGCCCATCTGACCCCCGTTCAGGCGCTCGCCGGCGCCGCGGGTGACAGCTACTTCGTTGCCGACTACGTCCCGCCGCTGACCGACTTGGCGGTGCCAGGCATGGCCAAGTTCATGGGGCTGGCACAGAAGTACCTGTCTGCCGACGAGCAGAAGATGCTCAACCGCTATTCGATCACAGCCTACGTCGGTGCGCTGCTGATGGAAGACGCCATCCGCCGCTGTGGCAAGGCGCTGACCCGCGCCTGTGTCGTCGAGAAGCTGGAAACGACCAAGAACTTCAGCACCGATGGGCTGGCTTCGCCAATCAGTTTTGGCCCCAACGACCGGCACTCGCCGAGCAGCGTTCTGGTGTTGCGTTCGGACGCCAAAAACTCCCGCTTCGAGCGCGTGTCCGCCCCCATCCCCGTGCTCGATTGACACCAGACGCCGTTGGATGCATTGACCGTCACCCGCCATACAACGGAGTCCCTCCCGTGTTTCAGCCAGCGGGTCTACGACAAAGCCGAGCGCGAGTCCAACGCCTGCTTCGGCGCCTCGCGCCCGTGGGACGATGGACTTAGCGCCAGTTGATACCCGCAACGCGCTGGACATGGCCCTGTCGGCCGCCTCGCACGCGCCCATCGCCGATCCGCGCTACGGAATTTTCGTTTCTGGAGTACCCATGACAACACCCACCAGCTTCGGCTTTGACGATGAGACACTCTCGACCCGACCAACCGTCTACCAACCCGGCCTGTTCGATGGCCAGGTGGTAATGGTCAGCGGTGCCGGCAGCGGCATCGGCAAGGCCATCGCCTTTCTGTACGCGCGACTGGGCGCCAAACTGGTCATCTGCGGACGCGACCCGGTCAAACTCGAAGACTGCGCCGAGCGGCTGCGCCGCCTGGGCAGCCCCGAAGTGCTGGTGCAACCCACCAATATCCGCGATCCCGAGCAGGTCGAGCAGTTGATGGACGCGGCTTGGCGGCACTTCGGACGCATCGACGTGATGGTCAACAATGCCGGTGGACAGTTCCCCCAGCGCGCGCTCGACTACAGCGTCAAGGGCTGGAAAGCGGTGATCGATACCAACCTGAACGGTACCTGGTACATGATGCACGCGCTGGCCCGCCGCTGGCGCGACACTGGCACGCGGGGCAACATCGTCAACATCGTCGCCACCTTTCAGCGCGGCATGCCGGGGGTTGCCCACACCTGCGCCGCGCGCGCCGCGGTGACCCACCTGTCCAAAACTGTCGCCGTGGAGTGGGCGCAGTACGGCATCCGCGTCAATTGCATCGCGCCGGGAGCGATCGCCAGCACCGGCTTCCGTCAGTACACTCCCGAGGCCGTGAAGGCCTTCGCCGGAGCCAACCCGATGAAGCATGTCGGTGACGTGCAGGACGTGGCCGAGGCCGCGATCTACCTCAGCGCGCCCAGTGGCAAGTTCGTCACCGGCGAACTGCTCACGGTGGACGGAGGTGGTGTGCTCTGGGGCGAAGTCTGGACCATCACCAAACCCGATTACTTCAAGGTGAACGCATGAATCCGACCACAACGCAGCACCCCAAGTTCGGCCCCGGCGACGAAGCACTGGCCACCCTGCCGACGGTCTTCCGCGACGATCTGTTCGCCGACAAGGTGGTGCTGGTGTCGGGCGCCGGCAGCGGTATCGGCAAGGCGATTGCCTTCCTGTTCGCGCGGCTCGGCGCCACGCTCGCGATATGCGGGCGCCAGGCCGACAAGCTCGAGGACTGCGCCGACAAACTGCGCGCGCTATCGGGCCGTGAGGTGTTTACCTACCCGATGACCATCCGCGACCCCGAGCAGGTGGACGCCATGCTCGGCGCCGTGTGGGAACGCTTGGGCTGCGTCGACGTGCTGGTCAACAACGCTGGAGGCCAGTTCGCCGCCCATGCGATGGACTTCAACGTCAAAGGCTGGAACGCCGTGATCGACACCAACCTCAACGGCACATGGTACATGATGCAGGGCGCGGCCAGGCGCTGGGTGGCGCAGGGCCGGCCCGGCAACATCGTCAACATCACCGCCGCCATCGACCGCGGCCTGACCGGCATGGCGCACACCACTGCTTCGCGCGCCGGCGTGATCGCGCTGTCGCGCACGCTCGCCATCGAGTGGGCGGAGCATGGCATACGCCTCAACTGCATTGGCGCCGGCGCCATCGAGAGCAACGGTTTCAACAACTACCGCGAAGAAAACGTTTCCACCTTCTACCAGTGCAATCCAATGAAACGGGCCGGCGATGTTCAGGACATCGCCGAGGCGGTGATCTATCTCGCCGCCCCTTCCAGCAAATTCATCACCGGCGAGGTGCTCAATGTTGAGGGCGGGATGCTGCTGTGGGGCGAGTTTTGGCCTGCCGGCAAGCCCGATTATTTCAAAGTCGGCCAAGAGTGAGCGCGCGATCCTCTCTTCCGTCGGCAACTTACTCTCATGGGCCGTTTCAGCAGCTCGTGGGATACGATATTCTGAACAGCGGGCATGGCTTGTATTTCCGGCTGCCGATCCGGCGCGACCACCTTAACCCCCACGGCGTGCTCCACGGTGGCGTGCCACTGACCTTGCTCGATGCGGTCGGGGGCAGAGCGCTGATCGACCGGCCGATCCCCGGCAGCGGCCAGCTCATCCAGTCGTCCGTGACGGTCACGCTCACCGTGGATTTCATGCGTGCGGTCGGCACCGGGATTCTGTTCGCATCGGCAACTCCCGATCACATTGGCAAGACACTGGCCTACGTGTCGGTGAAGGTGACACTCGGCGCGCTCGACGGAGACATCGTGTCGCGCGGCATCGGAACCTACCGTATCTACACAAAATCTCTGGTCAAGTCAGTTTGACCAGCACAGGGCCGCAACCGCCCGGCAAAGCGCGCCGCTCAATGCACGTGATCATCGGGGGACGCAAGGATGCGCGGCTCGCGGCGGATGCGCTCGATTTGATCGAGCAGAAACTGCGTGTCGCGCCAACCTTCACCGCCGCTATCCTCTTACGGCAGCCAGCGCGCGCGCACGTAGCCGAAGCGGTCAATCAGGAATTCCATGTGAGACGGCGGCTCCCCCAAAACGGTCGTGCCGGGGTTGCTCAAGGTACGCCGGAACAGCAGGTAGGCGGTCGCCGCCTTCTGTGCCCGTCGGTGACGACGGTAAACGGCAACGACGGTGAAGAAGGGGCGCCCGGCAAGGCAATGGCGATCACCTCGGCGCCGCCAGATTGCAGGCGCGGATAGAGATGCGCCAGTTCGGCCAGGCGTTGCGCCGAGAAGGGCTGCGAGTAGAAGACCAGCAGCACGGCCCTCAACGACCGTCTGGGAGGATGGCGCCGCGAAATGGGGCCAGCGAAATGTAGCTTTGGGTGCGGCCATGCCCACGGAGGACACTTGAAGGCGCTGTTTCATGCTTGAAGTCAGATCGCCCGGAACCGCGGCAGCGCCACGCCGCGGTCGGCGGGCTCGCACACCAGCTCGACCGCCATGTCGAAGGTGACCGCCGAAGGGTCTGCGCCGACGAAGGCGCTGATCATCCTAGGACCTTCCTGGAGCTCGACCAGCAGCACCGCATAGGGCGTGTCCTGCTTGAAAGCCGGCCCGGGCGCCCGGTGCACCACGCTGAACGAATGCACCTTGCCGCGGCCGCTGGCGGGGCGGTGCTCAAGGTGCTCGCTGCCGCACGCGCGGCAGATGGCCTGCTGGTAGAGTTGCACGTGGCCGCACGCAAGGCAGTGTTGCAACAACAGCTGGCCCTCCTGGATGCCGCGCCAATAGATTTCCGAATCGGCATCCGGCATGGGCTGTGGCTTGAGGTGGGCGTCCTTCGGGTTGATCACAGCGTGGCCTCCGTTCCCAGGATGGTGGTGGCGTTGGTCGCAAAACCGGCGCCCAGGCTGTGCACCAGGCCGAGTTCAGCGCCCGCCACCTGGCGCTCGCCACAGTTGCCGCGCAACTGGTTGACGACCTCGTAAAAATGAAACAACGAGCCCGGCATGCCCGAGTGCGCGAACGACAGCAGGCCCCCGTGCGTGTTGCAGGGAATGGCGCCACCGTAGGTGATCTGGCCGTCTTCGACGAAGCGCCCACCCTCCCCTTTGGGGCAGAACCCGAGGTCCTCGAGCATCATGATCACCGTGCCGGTGAAGCAGTCATAGACGCCGGCCACGTCGATGTCCTTTGGCCCGCAACCGGCCATGGCATAGGCTTTGGCGCTTGATTGCACCGCGCCGGTGGTGGTCAGGGAGGGCATCAGGAAGATGTGCTCGTGCGTGTAGCATTCGCCGCCGCCCAGGATGTAGACGGGCTTGACAACGCCCAGGGCCTTGGCGCGCGCGGCCGAGGTGACGATGAAGGCCGCCGCGCCGTCGGAGATGAGCGAGCAGTCGAGCTTGTGGTAAGGCGTTGTCACCCAGGCGGAATTCAGTACGTCATCAACGCTTAGCGGATCGGTCATCTGCGCCCCCGGCGTGCGGCGTGCGTGCTCGCGGTGGATCACCGCCACTTTGGCAAACTGCTCGGCCGTGGTGCCGAACTCTTTCATGTGCCGGTGCGCGGTCATGGCGAAGGTGTTGGCCACCGGAATGCCGAACGGCATCTCGTATTGCTGGTCCCGGCTTTCGGTCATCGAGCGCAAGGCGAGGTCGGGCGACAGGCCGGTCAGCAGGCTGTCGCCGCCCACCACCAGCACGGTCTCGGCCAGGCCGCCGGCAATGGCGGCGGCGGCGATGTTGAACATGGTTGCCGCCGTGGCGCCGGAGACCTGCAGCGTGTTGGAAAACGTGGGCTGGATGCCGAGGTACTCGCTGAAGGCCACGCTGAAGCGGTGGAACGGCGAGGCAAAAGCGGAGCTTGCAAGCACGCCGTCGATCTCGTGCTTGCCGATGCCGGCGTCGGCCAGCGCCTTGCCCGCCGCTTCGGCGGCCAGCGCGAGCGCGCTCTTGCCCGGCACGCGGCCCACCGCGGACAAGCCGGCACCGATGATGGCCGTTTTTCCGCGTATCGTTTGCTTCGAAGCTGAAGCGGGGGGGGTGGCCATGACGGCTCCTGGTTCAGCGGGCGTCATCGAAACCGTACCAGCTGGCGAAGGCCTCCACCTCGGCGCGCTCGGTGATGAAGGCGTTTTCCGGGGCCGACGGGTCTTCGTGGCCCAGGGCAATGCCGCAGGCGAGGATTTCGTGCTCGCCGATCGGCAACTGATCCCGGGCCACTTTGTGGTACCAGGCAAACGCCGCCTGCGCGCAGGTGTGCAGGCCCTGCGCGCGCGCGGCCACCAGGATGTTCTGTATGAACATGCCCAGGTCCATGAAGCTGCCGGTGTTCAACCGTCGGTCGAGCGTGACGAGCAGGCCCACCGGTGCGTCGAAAAACGTGTAGTTGCGCAGCATCTGCCGCTCGCGTGCCGCCGTGTCGTCGCGCGCGATGCCCAGACTGGCGTACAGACCAAAACCGCAGCGGCGGCGGCGCTCCAGGTAGGGCTCGACCCAGATCGTGGGGTAATACGCGTACTCGGCCTGGTGGCGCTCGGGCTCATGCGTGGCCGCCTCGATGAAGGCATCGCACAGGCGCTGCCGAGCCTCACCCGCCACCGCATACACCTTCCACGGCTGCACGTTGTTGCCACTCGGGGCCCGTGCCGCCACGCTCATGATCTGGTGCACGACCGAAGCAGGAACGGGTGTGGGGAGAAACCGTCTGACCGATTTTCGGCTGCGAATCGCTTCATCGACATGCATGGATCATCACCCTTGCGGCTAAGCACATAAAAGGAGGCAGAACGACGGGTATGCCAGCGCCACTGGACGCCGGCACGACGTTCGGCTAGGATTGAAACATGAATTCTACCAAACAACCGTTTGACTGGAAGCCATCCGTCGAACTGATGGCCTCATCCAACCTCACGGCCTTCCTGCGCAAAGTGGGCGAGTCCAGCTTCGAAGACTTGAGCGTCCGTGCCGATGCCGACCCGGCCTGGCTGATGCAGGAAGTCTTCGAGTTCTGCGACTTCCGCTTCTACCGGCCCTACACCCAGATGCTCGACACCTCGCGTGGCATCGAGTGGGCGCGCTGGTGCGTCGGCGGCACCACCAACATCGTGCTCAACTGTCTGGACCGGCACCGTGGCACGCCGGTGTGGGACCAGACCTTCCTGGTCTGGGAAGGCGAAAACCCGCAGCACCGCAGAAGCCTGACTTACCGCGAGTTTGACGCCGAGGTCTGCCGCCTGGCGGCGGCTCTGCAGTCGCTGGGCATCGGTCGGGGTGACCGGGTCGGGCTGTACCTGCCCAACCTGCCGGAGACCTTCGTCGCGTTTTTTGCCGTGCTGAAAATCGGCGCCGTGTTGATGCCCTTGTTTTCGGGCTTCGGGCCGCAACCCATCGCGGCCCGCCTGAACGACGGTGAAGCCAAAGCGGTGCTGACGGTGGACGGCACCTGGCGGCGCGGCGCGCCCGGCATCATGAAACGGGTGCTGGACGAAGCGCTGGCCGAGGTGCCGAGCGTGCGGCACGTGGTGGTGCTGCGCCACCTGGGCGACGCCGCCCCCTGCCCGATGATGCCGGGACGCGACCACGACTGGGCCAGCCTGGTCGCCGGCCAGCCCCACGACATGCCGACCGCCGAGATGCCAGCCGACGCCCCTGCGGTGCTGCTCTACACCTCGGGCACCACCGGCAAGCCCAAGGGCTGCGTCTGGACGCACGTCAGCTTCCTCGGCTCGATGGTCACGCGCGACATGCACATCTGCGCCGATTTCAGGCCCAGCGACCGCTTCTTCTTCATGAGCGACATGGGCTGGATGGTGGGCGCCATGTGCGCCTGCATTCCCAGCTATTTCGGTGGCAGCCTGCTGGTGGCCGAGGGCACGCCCGACTTTCCCGACACGGGCCGCTTCTGGCGCCTGGTGCAGGACCATCAAGTCACCTATCTGGGTGTCGCGCCCACGCTGATCCGCAGCCTGATGCGCTACGGCGACGAAGAGGTGGAGCGCTACGACCTGTCCTCGCTGCGCATCACCTGCTCCGGCGGCGAGGCCTGGACCGAGGCGCCCTGGCGCTGGTTCTTCAAGCACGTCTGCAAGGAGCGTCTGCCCTTCCTCAACATTGTTGGCGGCACCGAGGTGGGCGGCTGCAACTTCACCGGCACCCTGCACCACCCCTTGCGGCCGGGCTCGTTCGGCGCCCGCGGGCTCGGCGCCGGGGTCGACATCGTGAACGACAGCGGCCAGCCGGTCGGCCCGGGCCAGGTCGGCGAACTGGTGCTGCGCAACCCCAACATCGGCTTCACCCAGAGCCTGTGGCGCGACGACGAGCGCTACCTGGAGAGCTACTGGCGCACCATGGCGGGCGTCTGGGTGCATGGCGACTTCGCGATGCGCGACAAGGACGGCCTGTTCTACATCCTGGGGCGCAGCGACGACACGATCAAGGTCTCGGGCAAGCGCACCGGCCCGTCGGAGATCGAAACCCTGCTCACCGGCACCGGCAAGGTGTCGGAGGCGGCCGTGATCGGCGTGCCCGACGAGGTCAAGGGCTCGGCCATCGTCTGCGTCTGCGTGCCGATGCCCGGCGTGGCGGCGGATGCGGCGCTGCAGGCCGAACTGTCGCAGGCGGTGGTCCATGGCATGGGCGCCTCGTACCGCCCCAGGCAGGTGCTGCTGGTCAGCGACCTGCCCAAGACGCGCAACATGAAAATCATGCGCCGCGTGGTGCGCGCCGTGTACCGGGGCGACAGTCCGGGCGACCTGTCCTCGCTGGTCAACCCCGAGACGGTGGCCGAGCTGCAAGGAAAGCTGGCGGCATAACGCTGGGACTGGCGGGCAACTTACCGATCAGTCTGAGCTTGTTCGAAGACCTTCGACGGGCAGGACGAACGGCTCCAACTTCACCGGACCGGATCACTAGCGGGCCAGCCCCGCGCTCAGGCGCGGGCGATCGACGTTGCCGCCGCTGATGACGCTGCCCACGCGCCGGCGTGGCAGGCACCAGCAAGGTCTGCGCGCCGCCGGCAGACCGACCGGCAACGGCTCCGGGGCGGCACTCACGCCCGGGCCCATTGCCGCGAAATGAAGCTGCAGGTGGCCAGCAAAAGCTGCGCGCACTCGACCACGTTGTTTTCCATGCGATGGCGTGGCCCGGCGATCGCTACCGCCAGTGTTTCGGAGTGCACGTTGAGGAAGGCCGACACGGCCCAGACGTCGGGCACGTTTTCTCCCCGGGTGATGAAGTAGCCGCGCCGCCGGCTCTCCAGGATGTCGGTGATGAGCACGTCGTTGTCGGTGATCGTCGTGGTGGTCACGGCAGGCAACGGGCGCTCGGCCACCTGCGTCCGCAGTTCGGACTCCTTGAGGCTGCCCAGCAGGGCCTTGCCGATGGCGCTGGAGTGCAGCGGCTTGAACTCGCCCGGCATGGACGAGTAGCGGATCGAGTGCGGGCCCTCGACCACCTGCAGGTAGATCACCGCGTCGCCCTGGCGTTTGCCCAGGATCACGGTCTCGCGCGAGCTGTCGCGCAGCCGTTCCAGCAGCGGCATCACGTGCTCGACAAAAGGGTCGTGGCCATGGATTTCACTGGCGATGTCAAAGAAGCGGCGGGTCGGGTACAGCGCGCGCGGTCGGCTGAGCGAATACAGGTAACCGCGCGCCGTGAGCGTGCCCACGATCGCATGGCAACTGCTCTTGGGAATGCCGGTGATCTCGGCCAGATCGGTCAGGGACATGGGTTTCTGCACCTTCTGGAAGGCCTCGAAGATGTCCAGTACCCGGCCGACGGCGGTGACCGCGACGCCGCCAGACGGGGCTGCAACGCCTGATCCATCGCTCTTTGACTGTTCAGCGGGCCGAACAAATGATTCGAAATTCAAGTTGCTTTCCTTTTTGAACGATGATTGTTCGAAATATAGAATTTTTGCTCTATCACAAGAACGAATGCAAATCTAACATGCACTCCATGCCATTCCAAGCCTCTGAAACATCCGACACCCAAGTGCGTGTCCATGAGCACCCGCCCGGCGCGGTCTGGGTGACGGTGGACCGCGCCAACAAACACAACGCACTGGCCCGCCCGGTGCTGGCCGACCTGGCCACCGCCGTCCGGGCGGCCGGTCGGCGCGCCGACGTCCGCTACATCGTCGTCACCGGCGCGGGCGACCGCTACTTCGCCGCCGGTGGCGACCTACGGGACCTGGCGAACGTGCGCGACGAGCCGGCCGTGGCTGCGATGATGGATGACGCCTGCGCCGCCCTGGACGCCATCCGCCAGTGCCCGGTGCCGGTGTTGGCCTACCTGAACGGTGACGCCATCGGTGGCGGCGCGGAACTCGCGCTTGCTTGCGACATGCGCCTGCAGGCAGCCCACGCGCGCATCGGCTACATCCAGGCCAAGCTGGCCATCACCTCGGCCTGGGGCGGCGGACCCGATCTGTTCCGGCTTGTCGGCCCGGCGCGCGCCATGCGGATGATGAGCCGTTGCGAACTGGTGGGCGCCGAGCAGGCGCTGGCCTGGGGCCTGGCCGATGCCGTGATCGCCGACGGCCCCAACGGCGCCGACATCGCGGCCTTCACCAAGCCCCTCGATGCCTGCCCCGCGCAGGTGCTGCGCGGCATCAAGGCGCAGGCCATCGCCGCGCGGCAGGGCCTGGACTGGCAGCAGCACCGCCGCATCGAACAACAGCACCTGACCCAGACCTGGTTGCACGACGACCACTGGGCTGCCTCCGAAAAGCTTCTTTCCAAAGGCGCGTGATGAACATGAGAGACCAGACCCCTGCCGTTCCTCTCGCCGAGCCGGTGCTCAGCCCGGGCAACCGCAGCGGTATTCCGGTGCCGCCCAGCGTGGACGCCAGCGCGGTGCAGCCCGAGCGCATCGGCAAACCGGGCGAATACCCGTTCACGCGCGGCATCTTCCCCGACGGCTACCAGGGAAGGCTGTGGACCATCCGCCAGTACTCGGGGTTTGGCACCGCCGAAGAATCCAACGAGCGCTACAAGTTTTTGCTCGACCAGGGCCAGACGGGCCTGTCGGTCGCGCTGGACCTGCCTACCCAGTGCGGCTACGACCCGACCCACCCCATGGCCCGCCCGGAGATCGGCAAGGTCGGCGTTTCACTGTCCAACCTGAGCGAAGCCGAGATCCTGTTCAAAGACCTCGACCTCTCGAAGATCTCGACCTCGTTCACCATCAACGGCACCGCCGCCATCATCTACGCCATGTACCTGGCGGTGGCCGACAAGCAGGGCGTGCCGCGCGGCAAGCTCACCGGCACGATTCAGAACGACATCCTCAAGGAGTACGTGGCCCGGGGCACCTGGATTTTTCCGGTGCGGCCCTCCATGCGGCTGATCGCCGACTCCATCCTTTACTCCAACGAAGTCACCCCGCGCTTCAACCCGATCAGCATCGCCGGGGCGCACGTACGCGACGCCGGCGCCACCGCGGCCGAAGAGATGGCCTATACGCTCGCCAACGGCCTGGCCTACGTGGACGAGTTGCGCGCGCGCGGGGGCGATGTCGAGAAGTTCGCCAAGCGCCTGTCGTTCTTCTTCTATGTGCACCTGGACTTCTTCGAGGAGATCGCGAAGTTCCGCGCGGGGCGCCGGCTGTGGGCCCGCTTCATGAAAGAGCGCTACGGCGTGCAGGACCCCAAGGCCCAGCACCTGCGTTTCGGCGTGGTGTGTGGCGGCTCGTCGCTGGTCGCGCCCCAGCCTTACAACAACGTGGTGCGGGTGGCGGTGGAAACCATGGCGGCCGTGTTCGGCGGCGCCCAGTCGATCTTCACCTGCGCCTTCGACGAAGCCTTCCAGATCCCGACCGAGTTCTCGGCCGAGCTGGCGGTGCGCACCCAGCAGATGATCGCCTTCGAAACCGGCATCGCCCGCACCGTGGACCCGCTGGGTGGCAGCTACTTCCTGGAGCAGCACACCGACCGCATGGAGGAGATGGTCCTCAAGGTCATGGCGGAGATCGATGCCTATGGCGGCGTGGAGAAGGCCATCGAAGACGGATGGATCCAGATGCGGCTGGCCGAACGCGGGCTGGAGCGCAAGCTCGATACCGACTCCGGCAAGAACGTGATCGTGGGACAGAACCACTTCCGCAAGACCGGTGAAGAGGTCGGCATCGGCGAGATCTTCACGCTGGACTCCACCGTCGCGCAGCGCGCGCTCGAAAAATTCCAGCGCGTGCTGGACACCCGCGGGCAGACGGCGGTGGACGCGTCGCTGGCCCGGCTGTCGCACGCGGCGGCCAACGACCGCGAGAGCGTCATGCCCTATCTGGTGGATTGCTGTCATGCCTACGCGACCGTGGGCGAGATGGTCGGCTGCCTCAAGAAGGAATGGGGCGAATTCAAGGAACCGGTGAACCTATGAGCGCCCAGCAAACCTCGGCCGCGTTGGCGGCAAAACGGATCCTGATCGGCAAGCCCGGTCTCGATGGCCACGACATCGGCGCGAAGATCATTGCGCTGACGCTGCGCAACGCCGGCGCGGAAGTGATCTACACCGGCCTGCGCCGCAGCCCGCTGCAGATCGCCCAGGTGGCGGTGGACGAAGGTGTCGACGCGGTGGGCCTGAGCATCCTGTCGGGCAGCCACAAGGAGCTCGTCACCGATGTCATCGGACAGCTGCGCGAACTCAAGGCGCACGGCATCAAGGTGTTCGTCGGCGGCACCATCCCGGCCGAAGACCACGCCTACCTGCGCGGCTTGGGCGTGGCGGCGGTCTTCACCGCCGACATGCCGCTGGAGACCGTGGTCGACGCGTTGGCGAAGAGCCTGGCATGAGCGCGCCACTCGCGGGCATCCGCATCGTCGAGGTGGGCCACATGCTGGCCGGTCCGTACTGCGGCCTGATGCTGGCCGACATGGGCGCCGAGGTCATCAAGATCGAAACGCCCGAAGGTGACATCGGTCGCACCGTCAGCCCCCACTTCGTGGGCCCGCACAACGCCTACTTCGCGAGCCTGAACCGCAATAAGAAGAGCGTCGTGCTCGACCTGGCCAGCGACGATGGGCTCGCCGCGCTGGGCCGCATCGTCGAGACCTCGCACGCGCTGGTGACGAACCTGCGGCCCTCGGCGATCCGCAAGCTCGGCCTCACGTACGACACGCTGCGCAACTGGAACGAGCGCCTGGTCTGCGTGGCCCTGACGGGCTACGGCCTAGACGGTCCGTACGCGGACAACCCGGCCTACGACTACGTCATCCAGGCCATGACCGGCGTGATGGCGTTGACCGGTGATCCGCAGGCGCCGCCCACCAAGGCCGGCTATTCCGCGGTCGACAACTCGGCCGGGCTGGTCGCGGCCGTGGGCCTGCTGGCCAAGATCGTGCAGGGCCAGGGTGGCCAGGTCGATGTGGCGATGTACGACGTGATGCTCTCGCAGCTCAACTACCTCGCGGGCGCCGCGCTCAATGCCGGCGAAACCATCGAACGCCTGGCGGATTCGTCGCACCCCTATGTGGTGCCGGCGCAGATCTTCTCCACCGCCGATGGCTGGCTCACGCTGTTCATCACGCACGACAAGTTCTGGAAGACCTTCTGCGACGAGATCGGCCACCCCGAGTGGGCCGTGGACCGCCGCTTCGCCACCATGGCCGCGCGCCGCACGCACCGCGTCGAGGTCATCGCCGCCATTTCGCAGGTGCTGCGCCAGGCCACGGCGGCCGAGTGGGTGCGCCGCCTGGGGCCGCTGGGCTTGGTGGTGGCCGAGGTCGGCACCTTGAACGCGGCGCTGCGCAGCGACATGGCCGCCGCGCGCGCGCTGGTTGTGCCGCTGGGCGACGGCACGCTGCCACTGAAGGCGGTGGCCTGCCCGATCCGCTTCCAGGGCTTCTCGCCCACCTATGGCCTGCCGCCCCTGCTCGACGAGCACGGCGACGCGGTGCTGGGAAGGGTGGCGACGTGATGAGCACGCCGCCGCTGGACCGATGGGCACTGAGCCGCGCGCTCACGCGCACGGCCAACGCGAGCACCGCGGAGCTGGCGCGCACCGCGCCGCGCGAGCGGTCGCTGCACGCGGCCCACCGGATCGGCGTCACGGGCGCGCCCGGCGCGGGCAAGAGCACGCTCGTCGGGCATCTGGCGCTCGAACGCCTGGCGAAAGGCCGGCTGGGTGTGTTGGCCGTCGACCCGAGCAGTCCGAAGAGCGGCGGCGCCATCCTGGGCGACCGCGTGCGTATGGACGACCTGGCCGGCGCCACCGAGCTCTACATCCGCTCGCTGGGCTCGCGCCGCACCTCCGACGGTCTGGCCGACAACCTGCCCGAGATGCTGGACGTCATGGACGCGTTCCACTTCGACGAAGTGGTGCTGGAAACCGTAGGGGTGGGTCAGGCGGAGTACGCGGTGCGTGCGCAGGTGGACACGCTGGTGCTGGTGCTGCTGCCCGAAAGCGGTGACACGGTGCAGGCGATGAAGGCCGGGATCATGGAGATGGCCGACATCTTCGTGGTCAACAAGAGCGACCTGCCGGGGGCGCAACGCATGGCCACCGACATCCAGCGCATCGCCGCGGTGACCCAACGCCCCGAGGGCGCGTGGCGCGCGCCGATCCTGCTGACCTCGGCCTCGCAGCCGGACTCGATCCGCGCGCTGTCCGAAGCGATCGACCGACACCGGGTCTGGCGCAACGCCGACCCGCGCCGGCACCAGCACCTGCGCGCGCAACGGGCGCGCTACCGCCTGCGGCGTTTGCTGGAGATGCGCGCCGCGGAAACCATCGCGGCCCAGCCCGATGCCTTCTTCGACCTGCCCCGCGAGCAGCAGCTGGCGGCGGTGATCGGTTCGATGCGCATGGCGCTCGACGTCTGACCCGGGAGCTGCCATGCCAACATGCCTTCTTTCGTCCGCGATCGAAACCCGCTCCTCGGGTCCGGGACCGCCGAGCCCACCGGCTGGTCGATGGAAAAGGATCGTTTGAATCACAACACCAGGAGACAAAAATGAGCAATTCTTCCCACAGCACCTTCTTCAAAACCGCGATAGCTGGCGCGGTGATGTCCATCGCGGCGAACACGCCGGCATGGGCACAGATCAACAACGACGTCGTGAAGATCGGCGTGCTCGCGGACATGTCGGGCATCTACGCCGACATGGGCGGCAGTGGCATCGTCGAGGCGGTGAAGATGGCGATCGCCGACCACGGCGGCACGATCAACGGCAAGAAGATCGAGATCGTCACGGCCAACCATTCGGCCAAGCCCGACATCGCGGCCACCACGGCGCGCGAGTGGTTCGACACGCAGGGTGTGGACATGGTCATCAGCGGCCCCAGTTCGGGCACCAGCCTGGCGATTGCCAAGGTGGCCGCAGAAAAGAAGAAGGTCGTCATGGTGACGGGCGGCGTGGCGGCCCAGCTGACCAACGAGGAGTGTTCGGCCTACACCGTGCACTACCTGTACGACACGGTGGCCCTGGCGCGCGGCACCGGCACGGCGATGACGCGCCAGGGCGGCAAGAACTGGTACTTCCTGACGGTGGACTACGCCTTCGGCGACTCGCTGGAGAAGGAAACCACGCAGGTCATCAAGAGCAACGGCGGCCAGGTGCTGGGCTCGGTGCGCCACCCGCTGTCGGCCTCGGATTTTTCGTCCTTCCTGCTGCAGGCCAAAGCCTCCGGCGCCGATGTGCTGGGCCTGGCCAACGGCGGTGGCGACACGGTCAATTCGATCAAGGCTGCGAGCGAGTTCGGCATCTCCAAGAGCATGAAGATCGCCGGGCTCATGCTGTTCATCACCGACGTGCATTCCCTGGGTCTGAAGCTGACCAGTGGCATCAACCTGACCGAGGCGTGGTACTGGGATTCCGACGACAAGTCGCGCCAATGGGCCACGCGCTTCCAGGACAAGATGAAGAAGAAGCCCACCAGCATGCAGGCGGCCAGCTATTCCGCCGCATACCACTACCTGAGCGCGGTGAAACAACTCGGCTCGGACCAGGCCGACGACGTGATGGCGCAGATGCGCAAGGCCAAGATCAACGACATGTACACGCAGAACGGCTCCATCCGCGAGGACGGGCGCATGGTGCACGACCTGCGGCTGATGGAGATCAAAAGCGCCGCCGCCTCCAAGGGCCCGTGGGACTACTACAAGCAGGTCCAGATGATTCCGGGCGACCAGGCCTTCGCGTCCAAGGCGGAGTCCAAATGCAAGCTCTGGAAATGACCGCGCGGCCATGACAGACAACACGGCCTTTCGGGCGTCCGCATGGCCGGTGATTTTTCGGCAACCACCACCAACCAGGAGATGAATGATGAACACATCAGCGAGCGTGACCACAGACCACAAGGTGAAGGCCTCGGCAGGCGTTCGAGCTTCGATTGCAGACGGCAAGGATTTGCCATTGCTTGACGTGGGCCCCTACCTCGCGGGCGAGCCCGGCGCGCTGGAACAACTGGCCGCCGATGTGAAGTGGATCCAGGAGAACCTGGGCTTCTTCGCGATCGTCAACCACGGCATTCCGCAGTCCCTGATCGACGAGGCTTTCCGCCAGACCGAGAAGCTGTTCGAGATTCCGATGGAGGAAAAACTCAAGCACCGCGTCGGCTTCCACCACCAGGGCTACCTGCCACCCAAGTCGTCCATCCTGAAGTCGACCGCGATCATGGAGAAGATCGCGGTCAACACCAAGAAGGACACCAACGCGGCCTGGCTGTTCATGCGCAACCGCACCGAGAACGACCCGAAGGTGCAGAACAATGTCCGCCATCGCGGCCTGAACCAGTGGCCCGACAGCCTGCCCGCATTCAAGAAGGCGCTGTACGAGTACCAGACGTCGATGGAGCAACTCTCCCTCAAGTTGCTGCCGATCTACGCGCGCGCGCTGGGCCTTCCCGCCGACTACTTCGAGAGCATGTTCAAGGCACCGGAGTACTACCAGCGCTGCGCCTACTACCACCCCGAAGAGAACATGGAAGAAGGCCAGTACGCGCTGGCGCCGCACTCCGACGGCAGCTTCTTCACGCTGCTGCCGATGACGCCGGTGCCGGGCCTTGAGGTGATGACGCAGTCGAAGGAATGGCTCAAGGTCAGCTACGTCAAGGGCGCGCTGATCGTGAACACCGGGCAGGTGCTCAACCGCCTGTCCAACGACCGCTTCATCGCCACGCCGCACCGGGTCGTCAACCCGCCGATGAAGCGTTACGCGCTGACCTTCTTCTTCTACCCGGACGACGACGCCAACGTGGGCCCGATCCCGGCGTGCATCGGCCCGGGCGAGAAGGCGAAGTACGACTCGCGCTCCTTTTACGACTTCTTCGTCCCCTACCTGGACGACCTATACCACTACAACGACGCCAACTTCATGAAGGAAGTCGAGCCTGAAGGCGTGACCGCGAAGGCCTGACGAACCGCCACCGGCGAAGGCCCGTCGCCCGCTCGGGCGGCAGGCCGGTGGCCCAACTTGAAGGAGCAATGCGTGAGCAAATTGTTGATCGACGGTCGATGGGTCGATGCACTCGAGGGCGAAACCATCGACGTCATCGATCCCTGTAGCGGACAGGTATTTGAAAAGATCGCCCGGGCCCGGGCCGCAGATGTCGACCTGGCCGTCGCCGCGGCGCAGCGCGCGATGGACGGCTCTTGGGGCCGCATGACGGCCACGGAGCGCGGCCGCATCCTGCAACGGCTGGGGCAGCTCATCCTGGACCACGGCGAGGAACTCGCGCAGGTGGAAGCCCGCGACACTGGCAAGCCCATGTCCGTGGCGCGCGCAGACGCCAAGGCTGTGGCGCGTTATTTCGAGTTCTATGGCGGCGCGGCCGACAAGGTCCATGGCGAGACCATTCCCTACCTGAACGGTTACAACGTGAGCGTCGTGCGCATCCCCCACGGCGTCACGGCCCACATCATTCCCTGGAACTACCCGGCGCAGATGATGGGGCGCACGCTTGCGCCCGCGCTCGCCATGGGGAACGCGGCCGTGGTCAAGCCGTCAGAAGACGCCTGCCTGAGCGCCTTGAAGCTCGCCGAGCTGGCCATACTGGCCGGGCTGCCGGCGGGTGTGCTGAACATCGTGACAGGTTACGGCGCCGAAGCCGGTGCGGCGTTGACGGCGCACCCGGGCATCAACTTCGCGACGTTTACGGGTTCGCCCGAGGTCGGCGTGCAGGTGCAGCAGTCCACGGCGCGCCACCACGTGCCCTGCGTGCTCGAGCTCGGCGGCAAGTCGCCCCAGATCGTATTCGACGACGCGGACCTGGCCAAGGCCGCGCCCATCATCGTGCGGGCCATCGTGCAGAACGCCGGCCAGACCTGCTCCGCGGGCAGCCGCCTGCTCGTGCAACAAGGCATCTACGACCGCTTCGTCGCGACGATCACCGCTAGCTTCAAAGCGCTGAAGGTCGGCACGCCGGAGATGGACCTCGACTGCGGCCCGCTGATCAACGCCCGGCATCACCAGCGCGTGAGCGCGTTCATCGCCGACGCGGCGGCGATGGGGGTGCCCAAACTGGCCGAAGGCAGCCTGGCACCGGGCATTCCCGGCGAAGGCTACTTCGTCAAGCCCGTGCTGTTTGGTCCCGTGCCGCGCGACCACCGCCTGGCCTGCCAGGAGGTGTTCGGTCCGGTGCTGTCGGTCATGCCCTTCAAGGACGAGGACGACGCGGTGCAACTGGCCAACGCCACGGAGTACGGCCTGGTCGCCGGCGTCTGGACGGAGAACGGCAGCCGCCAAGCGCGCATGGCGCAACGCATCGCCAGCGGGCAGGTCTTCGTGAATTGCTACGGCGCGGGCGGCGGCGTCGAGCTGCCGTTTGGCGGCGTCAAGAAAAGCGGCTATGGCCGCGAGAAAGGGCTGCTTGCCCTGGAAGAGATGAGCACTACCAAAACCATCGTTCAGCACTACGAATAAGGAAGACAACCATGTCCAAATTGAGCAACAAAATCGCGATAGTCACCGGCGCAGGCAGCGGCTTCGGCGCGGCGATCGCACAGGCTTACATTCAGGCGAACGCGAAAGTGGTTCTGGCCGACGCGAACCTGAATGCGGCCCAAGGCGTGGCCGCGGCCCTGGGCGGCAACGCGCGCGCCGTCGCCTGCGACGTGACCCGCTTCGACCAGGTGCAGGCCATGGTCCGCCATTGCGTGGAGCGCTTCGGCGCACCCGATATCGTGGTCAACAACGCCGGCACCACGCACCGCAACCAGTCGATGCTGGAGGTTGACGAAGACACGTTCGACCGCGTGTTCGCGGTCAACGTGAAGTCGATCTACCACATGACGCGCGCGGTGGTACCGCTGATGAAGGAGAAGAAGAAAGGCGGCGTGATCATCAACGTGGGCTCAGTTGGCGGCATCCGCCCGCGCCCCGGCCTCACCTGGTACAACAGCTCGAAGGGCGCGGTGAAGGTCATGACGAAGTCGATGGCAGTCGAGCTCGCGTCGGACGACATCCGCGTCAACCTGATTTCGCCGGTCATGGCACCCACCGGTCTTCTCACGGAATTCATGGGCGTGGCGGACACCGCCGAGAACCGCTCGCGCTTCGTCTCGACAATCCCCCTGGGCCGCATGTGCGACCCCGTCGACGTGGCGAACGCCGCACTGTTCCTGGCCACCGACGACGCCCGGTTCCTGACCGGGATCGAGATGCCGGTGGACGGCGGTCGCTCCGTCTGAAGGCGACATGAGCGACGTCATTCTCGAAACACGCCAGCTCACCAAGGCGTTCAAGGGCTTCACGGCGGTCAGCCAGGTGGATCTGTCGGTCGCGCGCGGGTCCATCCACGCGCTGATTGGCCCCAACGGCGCGGGCAAGACGACCTGCTTCAACCTGCTGACCAAGTTCCTGGAGCCGACCTCGGGCACGATCCTGTTCAACGGACTGGACATCACCCACGAGCGCCCGGCGCAGGTCGCGCGGCGCGGCGTCATCCGCTCGTTCCAGATCTCCGCGGTGTTCCCGCACCTGACGCTGCTGGAGAACGTGCGCCTGGGTCTGCAGCGCGCGCTGGGCACCACCTTCCATTTCTGGGAGAGCGAGGCATCGCTGCGACCGCTCGATGCCCGCGCCCATGCGCTGCTGGCCGAAGTGGGCCTGGAAGACCTGGCCGACGAGCTGACCGTGAACCTGCCCTACGGCCGCAAGCGCGCGCTGGAGATCGCGACCACGCTGGCGATGGAGCCCGAGCTGATGCTGCTCGACGAACCGACCCAGGGCATGGGCCACGAGGACGTGCACCGCGTCGCCGAACTCATCCAGCGCGTGTCGGCCGGCCGCACCATCCTGATGGTCGAACACAACATGAGCGTGGTCTCGACGATCGCTGACACCATCACCGTGCTGCAGCGCGGCGCCGTGCTGGCCGAAGGGCCGTACACCGAGGTCTCGCGCAACCCGCAGGTGATGGACGCCTACATGGGCACCAGCGACGGCGAACTGCAGGGAGCACACTGATGGCCCCACCCGCACTGGACATCAAAGGCCTGCAGGCTTGGTACGGCGAATCGCACGTGCTGCACGGCGTGGACATGGTGGTGCAACCCGGTGAGGTGGTGACGCTGCTGGGTCGCAATGGCGCTGGCCGCACGACCACCCTGCGCGCCATCCTCGGCCTGACCGGCGCGCGCAAGGGCAGCATCAAAGTCAACGGCGCGCAGACCATCGACATGGCGACGCATGGCATCGCGCACCACGGCATCGGCTACTGCCCCGAAGAGCGCGGCATCTTCGCCAGCCTCTCGTGCGAAGAGAACCTGATGCTGCCACCGACGCTGAAAGGCGCCGGCAAGGGCATGTCGGTGGACGAGATTTACGAGATGTTTCCCAACCTCGCCGAGCGCCGCCACAGCCAGGGCACGCGCCTCTCAGGCGGTGAGCAACAGATGCTGGCCGTGGCCCGCATCCTGCGCACCGGTGCCCGGCTGCTGCTGCTCGACGAGATTTCCGAAGGCCTCGCGCCGGTGATCGTGCAGGCCCTGGCCCGCATGATCCGCGTGCTCAAGCGCAAGGGCTACACGGTGGTCATGGTGGAACAGAACTTTCGCTTCGCGGCGCCGCTGGCCGACCGCTTCTATGTCATGGAGAACGGCCGCATGGTCGAGGCTTTCGGCGCCGCCGAGCTCGACGCCAAGATGCCGGTGCTCAACGAATTGCTGGGGGTATAGAGACCGTGGGCCTCTTCAATCTGCCGAACCTGCCGCTCTCGGCCCTGCTGAGCCAACTCCTGCTGGGGCTGGTCAACGGGTCGTTCTACGCGATCCTGAGCCTGGGCCTCGCCGTGATCTTCGGCCTGCTGAACGTCATCAACTTCGCGCACGGCGCACTGTTCATGATGGGCGCGGTGCTGACCTGGATGGGGCTGACGTACTTCAACATCAACTACTGGGCGATGCTGGTGCTGGCGCCACTCGCCGTGGGCCTGTTCGGCGTGCTCACCGAGCGCCTGCTGCTGCGCTGGATCTACAAGCTCGACCACCTCTACGGCCTCTTGTTGACGCTCGGGCTCACGCTGCTCATCGAGGGCGCGTTCCGCTCGGCCTACGGTGTCTCGGGCCTGACCTACGACACGCCCGACGCGCTCGCGGGCGCCACCGACCTGGGCTTCATGTTCCTGCCCAACTACCGGGCCTGGGTGGTGGCGGCCTCGCTGGGCATCTGCTTCGCCACCTGGTTCGTGATCGAGAAGACCCGGCTCGGGGCCTACCTGCGCGCCGGCACCGAGAACCCGCGGCTGGTGGAGGCCTTCGGTATCAACGTGCCGCTGATGGTCACGCTCACCTACGGCTTCGGCGTCGCGCTCGCGGCCTTCGCGGGTGTGCTGGCGGCACCAGTGATCCAGGTGTCGCCGCTGATGGGGCAGAACCTGATCATCGTGGTGTTCGCGATCGTCGTGATCGGTGGCATGGGCTCGATCATGGGCGCGATCCTGACCGGCCTGGGCCTCGGTGTCATCGAAGGCCTGACCAAGGTGGTCTACCCCGAAGCCTCGTCCACGGTCGTGTTCGTGGTCATGGTGATCGTGCTGCTGATCCGCCCGGCCGGCCTGTTCGGCAAAGAGAAATGACACCATGAAAAACACCCCCTCGCTGGTCTACACGCTGCTGCTGGTCGCGCTCATCGCGGCGCCCTTCGTCGGCGCTTACCCGGTGTTCGTGATGAAGCTGATGTGCTTCGCGCTGTTCGCCTCGGCCTTCAACCTGTTGCTGGGCTACACCGGCCTGCTGTCCTTCGGCCACGCGGCCTTCTTCGGCGGCTCGGCCTACGTGGCGGCCCATGCGATGAAGGTCTGGGGCCTCACCCCCGAACTCGGCCTGCTGACGGGCACCGCAGTGGGCGCCCTGCTCGGCTGGGTCTTCGGGCTGCTGGCGATCCGCCGCCAGGGCATCTACTTCGCGATGATCACGCTGGCGCTGGCGCAGATGGTGTTCTTCATCGCGCTGCAGGCCAAGTTCACCGGCGGCGAAGACGGCCTGCAGGGCGTGCCGCGTGGCCGGCTGTTCGGCGTGATCGATCTGCGCAACGACCTCACGATGTACTACGTGGTGCTGGCGGTCGTGGTCGCGGCCTTCCTGCTGATCGCGCGCACCACCCGCTCGCCGTTTGGCCAGGTGCTCAAGGGCATCAAGGAGAACGAGCCACGCGCGCTCTCGCTGGGCTACGACGTGGGCCGCTACAAGCTGCTGGCCTTCGTGATCTCGGCCGCGCTGTCGGGCCTGGCGGGCTCGCTCAAGACGCTGGTGCTCGGTTTCGCAACGCTGTCGGACGTGCACTGGAGCGCCTCGGGCCAGGTGATCCTGATGACGCTGGTGGGCGGCCTGGGCACGCTCTCGGGTCCGCTGGCGGGCGCCAGTGTGGTGGTGTTGCTGGAGAACAAGATCGGCGAGCTGGGTCACCTGCTGGCGCGCCTCACAACCATCGACTGGTTCAACGCCCTGGGCGAGTCGGTCACCATGGTCACGGGCTTGATCTTCGTGGTTTGCGTGCTGGCCTTCCGGCGCGGGATTACGGGAGAGGTGATCACCGTCGTGCAAAAGTTGCGCAGTCTTTCTAACGCTAAGTGACAAGATCAAGGAACAACTCGCCAAACTGCAGCAAATGCCTCACATGATCCGCTCATTCTTCAGAGCCCCCTCTGTCGCCTATATTCTCGACTGCTGAGTAACCCTTAAACCGACCGCACAAAATCGGCGATGGTCGCGTTCGAAGCCAAAACCTTATTGCCGATCCATGCGTTCCAGTGTGCTTCCGAGCCATGCGCCATGCGCCACTCGTGCAGGCGCCGGGTCAGCAATTGCAGGTCGTATTCTTCGGTGATGCCGATCGCGCCGTGCAGTGCATGGGCGATGGACGCAACCAGCGCCGCCGCTTCGCTGGTGCGGGATTTGGCCATCGCCGCGGCAAGCAGGGACGGCGCCGCGGCGTCGGTGTGGAAGGCCGCTTCGGCGGCCATCGAGGCAGCCGCCACATGTTCGGCCATGACGCTCAACTGGTGCTGCACCGCCTGGAACTTGCCTAGCGTTTTGCCAAACTGGACGCGGTCATTGCAGTATTGCAGTGTCATTTCAAACACACGGTTCATGGCACCGCTGAGCAGGGCGGCGTGCAAAGCCGCCGCGAACGACGGCAGCAGCGGGCCGGCGCCGGACACGTGCGTCACGGCGCTTTCATCGGGCCAGCGCAGGGTGGCTGCAAGGCTGCTGTGCACGCCGGTCGCCTCGCGCCGGGCCGCGGCCGCGGGCAGCAGCCACAAGGCATCGCCATCTCGGGCCAACACGAAATCGGCCACCCGGCCGTAAGGCGTCAATGAACAAACGATGGCGCCACTGGCCTCGCGCTGCAACGCAGCGGCCAGCGTGATCATGCCGCCGGGCATCGCAAACCGCGACCCCAGCAGCGCGCGCGCCACAATCGTCTGAGCCACCGGCACCGGCACCGTGTAGCGGCCGAAGCTGCTCAGGATCGGGAACAGATCGGCCAGCGGGAGGCCGGCACCGCCAGCGTCCTCGGGCACCAGCAGTTCGAGGAACCCCGCGCCCTCCACCGCCTGCCACAGTGCAGCGGGCGAGCCGCCCGCTTCAATTGCGCGCACCACGGCCGGCGTGCACCGGTCCTTGAGGATGTCTTCAATCGCTTGTGCAAACATGGAATGCTTTCGTTCTCAGCGCAAGCCCAGACCGCGGGCAATCATGCCGCGCAGGATTTCGCGCGTGCCGCCGCGCAGGGAATAGGTGGGCGCGATCTGGCTCACATAGGCCACGGCGCGGTACAGCTCGGCATCGACCGGAGCGTCCGGGTCCAGGGCGATGGCCGCTTCGATCACGGCCGGAATGCTCTGCTCGAATTCCGTGCCGATGTCCTTGACCAGGGCGGCTTCGACCAAGGGGCTTTCCCCGTTGACGAGCTTGGCCGTGACGGCGATGGACATGTTGCGCAGCGTGGCCAGGTGCGTGGCGAGGCGCCCAATGGTGGCGGCGTGGGCAGATGCCTCGGAGCGGCTGCGCAGGCAGGTGATCCAGTGTTCCAGCAGCACGATGCTGGAATAGATGCGTTCCGGGCCGCTGCGCTCGAAGGCGAGTTCGGCATTGACCTGTGCCCAGCCACTGCCTTCCGCGCCGACCAGCGCGTCGTCGGCCAACAGCACATCGTCAAAAAAGACTTCCGAAAAATGGGCGTCGCCGGCCAGGTCATGAATCGGGCGCACCGCCACCCCAGGCAGGGACAGGTCGACAATGAACTGCGACAAACCCTTTTGCCGGTCCTGCGGCTCGCCCGACGAACGCACCAGGGCGATCATGTAATGGCAGTGCTGCGCGTTGGTGGTCCAGATCTTGCGGCCGTTCAAACGCCAGCCCCCTTCGCAGCGCGTGGCCCGGGCGCCAACGCTGGCGAGGTCGGAGCCGGCATTGGGTTCGCTCATGCCGATGCAGAAAAAAGCTTCGGCCCTGCAAATTCTGGGCAGATAGAACTGGCGTTGCGCCTCCGTGCCGAACTTGAGAATCAAGGGCCCGCTCTGGCGGTCGGCAATCCAGTGCGCGGACACCGGGGCACCGGCGGCCAGCAGTTCCTCCACCAGCACGAAGCGCGAGAACGCGTCCAGGTTGGCGCCGCCGTACTGGGCCGGCAAGGTCACGCCGACCCAGCCGCGCGCCGCCAGCTTCTTGCTGAAGCCGGCATTGAAGCCCATCCATGAACGGGCCCGGATGTCGGCGGGCGCGGGCGCCAGGCTGGATTGGAGAAACGCCTTCACCTCGGCACGAAAAGGGTTCGTCCGCGCGGGCAGGGTGGCGAGCCGAAAAGCGGATAGCAGGTTGTTCAAGAAATCTCCTCCGTGGAATGTATTGACCGCCGAGTGGGGGCAGCGCCCCAGCTGATGCATCAGATCGGGTTGCGCTCCACCAGTTGGCTGGCGATGATCAAGCGCTGCAATTCGTTGGTGCCTTCGCCAATGCACAGCAACGGCGCGTCGCGGTAATAGCGCTCGACGTTCATTTCCTTCGAGTAGCCATAGGCCCCATGGATGCGCAAGGCTTCCATCGAGTTTTCGACCGCCGCCTCGCTGGCGAACAGCTTGGCCATGCCGGCTTCCATGTCGCAGCGCTGGCCGGCGTCATAAGCCCTGGCGGCCTGTTCGACCAGCAGGCGCGCGGCCTCGGCGCGGGTCGCCATATCGGCCAGCTTGAGCTGGATCGCCTGGTGTTCACAGATCGGCTTGCCAAAAGTGCGCCGCAGCTGGGCATAGGCCAGCGACTCCTCCAGGCAGGCGCGCGCCACGCCCACGCCGCGCGCAGCCACATTGATGCGCCCCAGCTCCAGTCCGCCCATCACGTGCTTGAAACCCTGCCCTTCCACGCCGCCGACCAGGTTGGCGGCCGGCACGCGAAAGTTGTCGAACACCAGCTCGGCGCTGTCGATGCCCTTGTAGCCGAGCTTTTCCAGCTTCCTGGCGGCGGTGAAACCGGGGCCCTTCTCGCAGATGAACAGGCTCATGCCGCGATGACGGGGCTGGGCCTCGGGGTCGGTCTTGACCAGCACTGCAAAGACCTGACCATGGCTTCCGTTGGAAATCCAGGTCTTGGCGCCGTTGATGACGTAGTGGTCGCCGTCGCGCCGGGCCACCGTGCGTACCGCCTGCAGGTCGGTGCCGCAGTCGGGCTCGGTCAGGGCCAGGCCTCCGCGCAGCTCGCCGCTGGCGAAGCGCGCCAGAAAATGCTGACGCTGCGCCTCGGTGCCGTTGCGCTGCACGCAGGCGGCCATGATGAGGTGCGAGTTGATGATGCCCGATACCGACATCCAGACCCGCGCGATGCGCTCCACCACCTTGGCATAGGTGCTGGCCGACAGGCCCAGGCCGCCATATTCCTCGCGGATGATGCAGCCGAACAGGCCCATGTCGCGCATGCCGGCGACGATGTCAGCCGGCCATTCGTCGGCGTGTTCGAGCCGCTGCGCCACGGGCTTGATTTCGCGCTCTACGAAGCGTTCGACGGCGGCGAGCACCAGATTTTCTTTTTCGGCATCAAAGACCGTGGGCTGGCTGGTCGTCATCAGAGGGCTCCGGAGGTGCTGGTTTTGGGGTGGGTCAGGGTCTGCGCCAGGGTGGCGGCGTCTTTGGCGCGGTCGGCGCTCAGCACGGCGTCGCGCAGGCGCAGCGCCTGATCGCGCGGCAGGGCCAGTAGCGCATTGCCCATGAATTTGGCCTCGACGTCAGCGACCGTGATCGGCCGGCCCGGTGCGCCGCGGTGCGCTGACTCGCGCCAGCGCAGTTCACGTCCGTCGTGCGTGCGCACGCGCAGTTCGCCGGAAAAGAAGGTGGGGTAGTCGGCATCGGGATCGGCCGCGTGCTCGATGCGGTCAGCCAGCGCCTGCACCTGTGGGTCGGCCAGGTGGGCGGCATCCAGTTCGGCCAGCCCCAGCTCGCCGCGCAGCAAGGTCAGCGCGACCAGATGGTGAATGCTGAACTGTGATTCGTAGACGTTGGCCGGCCGCCGCTTGGCCGCCACTGGCTCGCACACCACCGGGTGCACCCCTTGCGGCAGCAGCACCTGCACCGAGGCGATCTCCTCGGCGCGCAGACCCGCGGCGCGCAGCGCCAGCGCGGCATCGATGCTGGCGTGCGTGAAGTGGCAGGTCGGGTACAGCTTGACCGCCACTTCCATCAGCGCCCAGCGCTCGCCCAGGCCGCGTGTGCACAGCGCCAGATCGGCGCTCTGGCCGCGCGCGGCCAGGTGGCTGGCGTACAGGCCAAAGCGCCCCTCGTACGGCTGCGACGGGCCACGGAATCCAGCACCGGCCAGAGCCGCGGCGGTCAGCCCGCTGACGCCGGCCCAGCCCGGGTGCATGCGCTTGGTCCAGGCGCCATCGCCCAAAAACTCCATGCTGCCCGACGCCATCGACAACACCACGCCTTGCGCGTGCTCGAGGGCGGCCGGGTCCAGACCCATCAGCTTGCCGGCCGCCAGCGCGCACCCAAAAGCCCCGACCAGCCCGGTCGGGTGAAATCCCACATCATGGAAACCACCCCGAGCCGCCGCTCCCAGGCGCGCGGAAACCTCAATCGCCAGCACGTAAGCTGTGATCATCTCGGCCCCCGTCGCATGCCGTTGCGCCGCCAGACCCAGCGCCAACGGGAAAGCGCTGGCGCTGGGATGCGTGATCGCGCCGGGGTGGGTGTCGTCGAAGTCCAGCCCGTGGACCAGGATGCCATTCATCAGCACCGCATCGCGCAGCGGCAGGGGTGCAAAGGAGCCCATGACGGCGCCGTCACCCGTGCCGCCCAAGGCACGCAGGCCGCGGTAGGCGCAGTGCGCGAAATCCTGTCCGGACGAGGCCAGGGCAATGCCCAGTGCGTCGAGCATCAGCAGCTTGGCCTGTTCGACCACGGCCGCTGGCAGCATGCCGGGCTCCAGCCCGTGCGCAAAGGCGGCCAGTTGGGCAGCGATGCGGGGGGGCGGGAGGGGTGTCGTGTCGGACGGCATGTGAAATAAGCTTTCTTGTGTTCTTCGTATCGCTCAGAGTGCGCCAAGCGCAGCAAGCGACCGAGCGTACTGCTTCTGACGATCGTGCTGGCCGCTGACGCTGCCCCCGACCGGCCGCAGCAAGCCGTCGCGCAGGCCGTAGACCAGCCCGTGCACCTCGACTTGCTGCCCGCGCTCCCAGGCGCGGCTCAGGGTGGTGGTGCGGCACACGTTGCTGACTTGCTCGATCACGTTCATCTCGCAAAGCCGCGCCGCGCGCTCGTCAACGCCGCAAATGCAGTCGATCCGATCAGCGTGTTTGCGCGCCACATCCTCCAGATGGCGCAACCAGTTCTCAGCCAGACCGGTGCGGCGCTGTTCTATCACCGCCTGCACGCCGCCGCAACCGTAGTGACCTACCACGAGAACATGCTCGACTTTCAACACCTCGATCGCGTACTGCAGCACCGTCAGGCAGTTCAGATCGGAGTGCACCACCAGGTTGCCAACGTTGCGGTGCACGAACACCTCGCCAGGTCGCAGGCCCAGGATTTCGTTGGCCGGCACTCGGCTGTCGGAACAGCCAATCCACAGATAGCGCGGCATTTGCTGGTGCGCCAGCCGCTCGAAGTACCGCGGATCTTCCGCGGTACAGCGCGCCGACCAGGCACGGTTGTTCTCCAACAAAGGGGCCAGGCTGGACATGGCATCCCGGGGTGACATCAGCGCCCCTTCCACACCGGCTTGCGCTTCTCGGCGAAGGCACGCGGCCCCTCCTGCGCGTCCTCGCTGGCGTAGGCGGCACGGTAGATGTTGTGCGCCAGCGCCATGCCGGCCTCGCAGCCAGCGCTCATCGCCGTCATGATCGATTCCTTGCCCGCCATCACCGACAGTGGCGCGTTGTCGCGGATGCGTTCGGCCAGCGCGGTGGCACGAGCGCGCACCGCATCCGGCGTGTCTTCCAGGTAGTTGATGAACCCCAGCTGATTGAAGATTTCAATCGGATACAGGTCGCCGGTCAGCACCATCTCCATCAGCAGCGGCTGCGGCAGCATCCACAGCAAGGGGATGGCCCACGGACTGCCACGTCCGGCGATGCGGGTTTCGGTGATGCCGACCCGCGTGCCCTTGAGGCCCACGCGCAAATCGGAGTTCAGGCTCAGCATCATGCCACCGGCAATCAGATGCCCGGTCATGGCCGCGATAATGGGCTTGGCCACGCGGCGCTGGCGGCCGTGAAACGGGTCCTTCATCTTGGTCAGGATGTCCACGCCCTCCTCCTTCTTGACGCGCGCGGCCTCCCGCAGGTCGAGACCGGCGCAGAAAGTGCCGCAGTCGGCCGAAGTCAGGATGGCCACGCGCACGTTTTCATCGGCATCGACTTCACCCCACAGGTCGTGCAGCCGGTTGGCGGCGGCCGGTGACAGCGCGTTGCGCATCTCGGGACGGTTGATCGTCACGGTGGCAATGCCATCGCGCACTTCGTACAAGACCGTTTCTGCTTCACTCATATCCTGATCTCCTATTAAAACCAATGACAGTCACGAGCGCCGCGTCCATTGACAGCGACGCGCTCATTCCATCGCGCCTTCGGATTCGACTACCGCCACCACCAGGCCGCGCTCGACCATCTGGCCGGCTTGCACCGACAGCGAGCGCACCACCCCATCGTGGTCGGCGTTGATGCGCATCTCCATCTTCATCGATTCCATCGTCGCCACCACATCGCCGGCGCGCACCCGCTCGCCAACCGCGACATGGGTTTTCAGGATCATCCCCATCATCGGCGCGCGCAACAGGCCGCTGGCCCGCCAGCCAGTGGCTGCCTGGCCGAGGTAGGAGGTCACACCGATGGCGTGGGCGGTCCCGACGCCCTGCACAAACACAGTATCGTCGCCGCGCACGATGGTCAGCACTTCATGCCGATCTCCCATGCGCAAACGCCAATCGCCCCCCGCCACGGCGGTCAACGCCAGGCGAACCCGCTCGGCGCCGATTTGCACCGTCATTTCGGGCTCGGGCGAGACGGCGCCAAACCGGACTTCGTGCGTTGAGCCACCCGAGTGCAGCAACAGCGCCGGAACCGGCGTCAGTCGGTCGTCGCCGGCATGCATCTGCCAGCCGGTCACATCCAGGGCCGACCAGGCCCCGAATTGCTTCCCGCCGCACCGCGCATCGAGCAACCACCAGGCCGCCGCGGCGGCCAGCCGCTCCAGCGGCGCGCTGCTCGCGCCCAGACTCCCCTCGGCCAGCACCTCGTCAATCAGACGGGTATGAAAGCTGGCGTTGCGCGTGGCGGGCAAGGCCAGCAGGCGCCGCAGAAAAGCGCAGTTGGTTTCGACGCCGTGGACCTGGGTTTCGCCCAGCGCCAGGCTCAGGCGGTCCAGCGCCGCCTCGCGCGTGGGCGCATGCGCAATCAGCTTGGCCAGCATGGGGTCGTAGTACGGCGTAACCGCCATGCCAGTCCGCACACCTGATTCGACTCGCACACAAGCAGTCGGGAACCGCACCGCGATCAGCTCGCCGGTGGAAGGCAGGAAATTTTTCGCGGCATCCTCGGCGCAGACCCGCGCCTCGATCGCGTGGCCGCGCACCTGGACATCGCCCTGGCGCAAGGGCAACCCCTCGCCGGCGGCGATGCGCAGCATGATCTCGACCACATCCAGCCCGGTCACTTCTTCGGTCACCGGATGCTCGACCTGCAGCCGAGGATTGACTTCGAGAAAGTGGTGCTGCTCGCCCTGCACGATGAATTCCACCGTGCCGACGCCGCGGTAGCACAGTCGCTTCCCCAAGCGCACCGCGTCACTGAGCATCGCCTCGCGCAGCGCCGGGGCGAGGTTCGCCGCCGGCGCCTCTTCGATGACTTTCTGATGGCGCCGCTGCAAAGTGCATTCGCGCTCGAACAGATGAATCACTTCGCCACGCCCGTCGCCGACGATTTGGACCTCGATGTGACGCCCACGCTCAACGAAAGATTCGACGATCAGGGCCGCGTCGCCAAAGGCGCTCCTGGCTTCGCGCATGGCCGACTCGATGGCCTCCATCAGCCCCTCCAACTGCCGCACCACCCGCATGCCCTTGCCGCCACCACCGGCGGCGGCTTTCAACATCACCGGCAGTGGCAATCCGCGCACGATGGCCGCAACTTCGGCCGCATCGCTGCTCGGCAGCTCGCTGCCGCCGAGAACGGCCACGCCTACAGCGCGGGCCTCGCGCTTAGCCGAGGCCTTGTCGCCCAGGCGATCAATGACCTCGGGCGTCGGGCCGATGAAGACCAGGCCGGCAGCCTCGACCGCGCGCGCGAAGACGGCGTTCTCGGCCAGAAAGCCAAAGCCCGGATGAATGGCCTGCGACCCGGTGCGCCGGGCCGCATCGATCACCGCATCGATGCGCAGGTAGCTATCGGCCGCCGCAGCCCCGCCGATCTCGATCGACTCGCCGATCAAGTCAACGTGCAGCGCATCGCGGTCGGCGCTCGAATGCACGCCGGCTGTCGCCACGCCAAGGCGGAGGCAGGTGCGGGCGATGCGGCAGGCGATCTCGCCGCGGTTGGCAATCAGTATTTTTTTGAACATGTCAGAGACCGCTCCAGCGCGGCGCGCGCTTTTCGTTGAAGGCTTTCACGCCTTCGAGCCGGTCGTCGGACGACACCAGCACGTTGTAGGCGGCAATGTCCAGCGCGTAGCCGGTGTGGAAGTCGACTTCGCCGCCGCGCGAGGCGGCCAGCTTGGCGTAGCGCGCCGCCATGGGCGCGGCCAGCGCGATGTCACGTGCGTCGGCCACCGCCACGGCCACCGCCTGGCCCGGCTCGGCCAACTCGGTCACCATGCCCCATTCGGCGGCTTCTTCGGCCGAGAAGCGGCGCGCGGTGAACAGCAGTTTCTTGGCCCGCCGCATGCCGACCGCGCGCACCAGGTTCTGGATGCCCCCGCCGCCGGGCATGATGCCGCGCCGCAGCTCGGGCAGAGAAAACACCGCCGCGCGCGCGGCGACGATGTAGTCGCACATCAGCGCCAGCTCGCAGCCGCCGCCATGCGCGTGGCCCTCGACCGCGGCGATCACGGGTTGCGGAAAATCCCCGACGGCCAGCAACACCTCTTCCGCGAGCTGGTGCTGCCGCCGCCATTGACCGTCGGTCATGCCGTCGCGCTGCTTGAGGTCGCCGCCGGCCGAGAAGGCTCGCTCGCCGGCGCCGGTGAAGATCAGCACGCGCAGCGCGTCGTCGAACGCCAGTTGGTGCAAGGCCTCGCGCAACTCGACGAACATCTGCGTGTTCATCGCGTTCAGAACCTCGGGGCGATTGAGAATCAGGATGCGGATGCCATCGGCGGCCTCGGTGCCGGGCGCCGTTTCGATGCGCAGTGTCGTGAATTCCATCGCCTTGTTCCTGGTCTCGGCCTCTCAGTACGAACGGGGCATGGCCAGCAGATGTTCGGCCACCTGGGCCAGCACCAGGTTGTTGGAAATCGGCGCGGTGCGGAACAGCCGCGTCTCTTTCCACTTGCGCTCGATGTCGTATTCGCAGGCCACGCCGTAGCCGCCAAAGGTGGTCATGGCCGCTTCGGCGGCTTCCCAGGCGGCTTCGCTGGCCAGGTACTTGACCATGGTCGCCTCGCGCCCGCAGGGCAGTCCGGCATCGAACAGCGTGGCGGCCTTGTTGCGCATCAGTTCGGCGGCCTCGATGTTCATGTGGGCGCGGGCGATGGGAAACTGCACCCCCTGGTTGGCGCCGATCGGGCGGTCGAAGACGACACGCTCGCTGGCATAACGCGAGGCCTTCTCGACGAACCATTTGCCGTCGCCTATGGCCTCGCTGGCCACCAGCAGGCGTTCGGAGTGCAGCGAGTCCAGAAGGTAGTAAAAACCCTTTCCTTCCTCGCCGATG
>Ga0255210_1000053_pt1 | contig 66443 bp, 57 predicted proteins | sample Miss_Yuk_RepA_8d_FD_188422 | JGI IMG/M metagenome (GOLD analysis project Ga0255210, IMG submission 188422) | Freshwater microbial communities from Mississippi River, Louisiana, United States - Miss_Yuk_RepA_8d | ecosystem: Environmental > Aquatic > Freshwater > River | place: USA: Louisiana...
AGCTACCGCCTCAAGGAGGCCGCCAACCGCCTGGCCCTCAACGCCGAGACTTCATAATCCCGCCGTCCTTGCCTGGCCCAGTTTGGGGTGGCCACAGGTGGGGGAATTTGCACTGGCCATCGGGGGCATCTGGAGCCGCTGGAGGGCGACACGGGCGGCCGGTTGATCGTGTCCTTCATCGCCGATGCCCTGCGGCCCGCCGCCTCGCCGGTGGCCGATCCCGGCGAGGCCCCTGTCGTCGCCGAGCTGCAGCGCGAGCTTGCGGAAACCCGCGAGCACCTCGTCGTAGTCGTCGACGAACTGCAGTCGGCCAACGAGCAGATGCAGTCGGCCAACGAGGCACTGCAGTCGGCCAACGAGGAACTGCAGTCGACCAACGAGGAGCTGCGCACGGTCAACGAGGAACTGCAGTCGACCAACGAGGAGCTGCTCACCGTCAACGAGGAGCTGCAGGCCAAGACGGCCGAGCTCGAGGCCTCCGCCTCGATGCTGACCAACGTCAAGCAGAGCCTGGACTTCCCACTGCTGGTGGTCGACTCGCAGCGCCGGGTACTGGACGCCAACCGGTTCTGCGTGCAGCTGGTGCGCGACGGCACGGCGCTGAACGGTGTGCCGCTGCAGGCACTGGCCTGGCGATTCCCGGTCGGGGTGCTGGAGAACGAGGTGCAGCGCGTGCTCGACGACGGTGAGCGCTTGGTGCGCGAGCTGCCGGGCGATGACGGGCAGTGCTTCCGGCTGCACCTGATGCCATACCGAACGGGGCACCAAGGGATCGGCGGCGCGATGCTGCTGTTCGAGGACGTGACGGCGCTGCGCGGTGCCGAGGACCGCTATCGCCAGGTCACCGAATCGCTGCCGCTGCTGGTCTGGACCTGCACGCCCGAAGGCACCTGCGACTACCTGAGCCCGCAGTGGGTGGCCTACACCGGCGTGCCCGAGGCGCCGCAGCTCGGCTTCGGCTGGCTGGAGCAACTGCATCCCGACGACCGGCAGCGCACCATCGACCGCTGGACCGCCACCGCAGGCCAGGGGCTCGACCTGGAGATCGAATTCCGCATCCGCCGCCACGACGGCACTTACCGCTGGTTCCACACGCTGGCACGGCCGCTGCGCGACACCCGCGGCGCGATCGTCAAGTGGTATGGCTCGAACACCGACATCGACGACCGCAAACGCGCCGAGGCCGCGCTGCAGGTGGCGGCCGACTCGCTGGAGCAGCGGGTGCTGGTGCGCACCGCCGAACTCGAGAAGACCAGCGCCGAGCTGGCGCGGGCGGTGCACGAGCTGGAGGACCTGTACCACAACGCGCCCTGCGGCTACCACTCGATCGACGACCAGGGCCGACTGCTGCGCATCAACGACACGGAGCTGCGCTGGCTGGGTTACAGCCGCGACGAACTGATCGGCCGCCCGATCAGCGAGCTGATGACGCCCGAGGGCCAGGCCGTGTTCGCTGCGAACCATCCGCGCCTGCGTTCCGGCGAGCCGGTGTCAAACCTGGAAGTGGAATGGCGGCGCAAAGACGGCTCCGTGCTGCCGATGCTGGTGTCGGCGACGCCGGTGGTCGACGACGAGGGTCGCTACCTGCACTCTCGCTCGGTGCTGCTCGACCACAGGCTGCTGCGCGCGCAGCAGCGCACGCTGCGCAGCATCCTGGCCAACGCACCGATGGCGGTGCGCATCGCCCGGCAGCGCGACCACCGCGTGGTGTTCTGCAACCAGGCCTTCGCGGACCTGGTGCAGTGCGGCGTCGAGCAGGCGCTGGGCGCCGACGTGCGCGGCTTCTACGCCGACCCGGCCGTCTTCGACCGCATCGCACAGCGCATCGACGCGGGCGAGACGGTGCGCAACGAGCTGGTCGAGGTGTGCCGGCTCGGCCAGCCCGACGACCGGCGCTGGACGCTGGCGTCGTACATGCCGATCGACCATGAGGGCGAGCCGGCCGTTCTGGGCTGGAAGTTCGACGTCACCGAGCTGCAGCAAGCCCGACGCCACGCCGAGGAGGCCAGCCGCAGCAAGAGCCGCTTCCTGGCCAACATGTCGCACGAGATCCGCACGCCGATGAACGGCGTGATCGGCATGATCGAGCATGCGCGCCGCGACCTGGCCGACCCGGTGCCGGCGGCACGCCTCGACAAGGCCCTGCTGTCGGCGCGCCAGCTGCTGGCCATCCTGAACGACATCCTCGACCTGTCGAAGATCGAGGCCGGCCATGCGCGATTGAACCCGACGTCGACCAATCTGGCCGCCTGCCTCGAAGGCGTGCGAGTCCTGTACGACGAGGCCTCGCGCGAGAAGGGTCTGGAGCTGGTGGTCGAGCTCGATCCGGTGCTGGCCGGGCGGCCGGTGGTCATCGATGCACTGCGGATGAACCAGGTCCTCGACAACCTGGTGGCCAACGCGATCAAGTTCTCGACGGTGGGCGAGGTGCGCCTGCGAGCCGCCGTCGAACTGGGCGACGACGACGGGGTGACGGTCCGCTTCGAGGTCATCGACCAGGGCGTGGGCATCGCGACCGAGGACCAGGCCCGGGTGTTCGAGCTGTTCGAGCAGGTCGAAGCTCGCCCGGGGCACCTTACGCGCGGCACCGGCTTGGGATTGGCCATCTGCCGCGAGATCGTCGCCCTGCTGGGCGGCGAGATCGGCGTGCACAGCCAGGTGGGCGTGGGCAGCACTTTCTGGGTGCGCCTGCACCTGGCCTGGGCGGGGACGGCAACTGCGGCGGCGCCGGAGCTCGACCGCGATGCCCGACGGGCGCTGCTGGCGCACCATGCCGGGGCCCGGGTGCTGATCGCCGAGGACAACGCGGTGAACCAGGAGGTGCTGCGGATGTCGCTCGAGGACCTGCACTTCGAGGTCGAGATCGCATGCGACGGGCAGCAGGCGGTGGAGGCGGCCGCCCGCCAGGCCTACGCACTGATCTTCATGGACATGCAGATGCCGGTGCTGGACGGACTGCAGGCCACCCGCAGCCTGCGGCGCGCCGGCCTGAACCGGGCCACGCCCGTCATCGCGATGACGGCCAATGCGTTCGACGACGACCGTGCGGCCTGCCTGGCTGCCGGCATGGACGATTTCCTGTCGAAGCCGCTGGAACCCGACGACCTCGAGCGCAAGTGCCTCGCATGGCTCGAGCGCGCTGCGTCGTGAGGGTGGCAGTGGCCAGTGGCGGCCAGGCCGGGCTGGGTCGGGCCCTGGTGCTGGCCTGGCTGGCGCTGTGCTGCCTGGCCTTCGGCCGCCTCGCCCAGGCCGCCGGGCCGGCCCACCTGCGGGTCATCACCGACGACAACTTTCCGCCCTTCCTGTACCGCGACGACCAAGGTGCGCCCACCGGCTACCTGGTGGACTACTGGAAGCTCTGGGAGCGCAAGACTGGCGTGCCGGTGACGCTGACTGCCACGCAGTGGTCCGAGGCGCAGCGGCGCGTGCTGGCCGGCGAGGCGGACGTGATCGACATGATCTACCGCACGCCGGTGCGGGAGCCGCTCTACGACTTCGGGGCGCCCTACGTCGACCTGCCGGTGAACATCTACGTCGACCGGAACATCACCGGCCTGTCGGGACCGCAGGCTCTGCAGGGCTTCCGCATCGGCGTGCAGGACGGCGATGCCTGCATCGACCAGCTGCGCGGACATGGCCTACAGGGGCTGGTGGTGTACCCGAACTACGCCCAGCTGATCGACGCCGCCCGGCGTCGCGAAGTGCGGTTGTTCTGCCTGGACGCGTTTCCGGCCGAGTTCTACCTGCACAAGACCGGCGTGGCCGATGACTTCCGCAAGGCCTTCACGCTGTACACCGGCCAGTTTCACCGCGCCGTGCCCAAGGGCCGGCTGGAGACCCTGCAGCTGGTCGAGCGCGGGGCGGCCGACATCAGCCCGGCTGAACTTCAGGCGCTGTCGGACAAGTGGTTCGGCGAAGCCCTGCGCGGTGGGGGCATCAACCGCCGGCAGTGGCTGCTGGCTGCTGCAGCGCTGGCTGGCGCTGGTGCAGTGGTGGCGGCAGCGCTGTGGGTGTTGCGCCGACAGGTGGCGGCCCGCACGCTCGACCTGGAGCAGGCTAACCAGGCGCTGCACGGCAGCCAGCAGGCGCTGACCGCGAGCCAGGCCCAGCTGCATCTGGCGCTGGAATCGGCCGGGGCCGGCCTGTGGCACTGGGAGGTGGCAAGCGGGGCGCACACCTGGTCCGACGAAGTCTGGACCCTGTACGGCCTGCACCGCAGCGCGCCCGCCAGCTACGCCAGCTGGAGGTCGTCGGTCGACCCGCAGGACCTGCCGGCGGCGCACGCGCACGTGAAGGCCGCCGTTGCGGCTCGGCGCGGCTTCGAGGTGGCCTGGCGGGTGCGCGGCCTGCCGCCCGAGCAACCGCGCTGGCTGCTGTCGCGTGGCCAGCCGCAGCTGGATGCGGACGGCCAGTTGCTGCAGTACCGCGGCATCGTGATCGACATCACCAACCGCAAGCTGGCCGAGGAGGCCAGCGAGCTGTTCCTGCGGGCCTTTGCCGACAGCCCGGCCGGCCAGCTGGTGTCGCGCGTGGACGACGGCCGCATCGTCGAGGTCAACGACGCACTGTGCCGCATGATGGGCTTCGGTCGCGACGACCTGATCGGCCGCCAGACCACCGACTTCGGCATCTGGCCCGGCGCCGACGACCGCGCGACGATGCTGGAACGGCTGCGCCAGGGTGGTGCGGTGCAGCGCTACGAGATGCAGGTCGTGTCGCGCGATGGCGCCGTCCTCGACGTGCAGGTGGGCATGCACACGTCGTCCTACCGCGGCGTGACCTGCGTGTTCTCGTCGCTGATCGATGTGAGCCCGCAGAAGCAGGCCGAGCGGGCGCGCGAGCGCACCGAGGCGCGGCTGCGCACGCTGGTAGACACGCTGCCCGACCTGGTCTGGCTGAAAGACCCGGACGGCCATTACCTCGCCTGCAACCGCCGCTTCGAGCTGCTGCTGGGCCTGCCCGAAGCAGAGATCGTGGGCTGCGACGTCGAGGCGCTCGCGCGGCTGGCCCAGGTGCGGGCGCTGCACGACGCGGATGCGGCGGCCGTCACCGCCGAGGGGCCGCGCATCGGCGAGGAAACGATCACCTTCGCCAGCGACGGCCACCAGGAGCTGGTGCAGACCATCCGCATGCCGGTGCGCGACGCCGAAGGCCGGCTGGTCGGCGTACTCGGCGTTGGGCGCGACATCACCGAGCTGCGCCGCAACGAGGCCGAGCTGCAGGGCCACCGGCAGCAGCTGGAATCGCTGGTTGCGCAGCGCACGCAGGAGCTGGTCGACGAACGGCAGCGCCTGCAGCAGATCCTGGAGGCGACCCGCGCCGGCACCTGGGAGTGGGACGTGCAGACCGGCACCACCACCTTCAACGCGCGCTGGGCCCAGATCGTCGGCCGCACGCTGGACGAGGTCGGGACGGACGGCTTCGCGGCCTGGTCGGCATTGGTGCATCCCGACGACCTGCCGCGCTGCATGGACCTGCTCGAGCAGCACTTGAGTGACAAATCGCCCTACTACGACGCCGAGCACCGCATGCGCCACGCGGACGGGCACTGGGTCTGGGTGCTGGCCAGCGGGCGGGTGTCGCGGCGCAGCGACGATGGCCGGCCGCTGCTGATGAGCGGCACGCACCTGGACATCTCCCGCCGCAAGACGGCGGAGCAGGCGCTGCAGGATGCCAAGCGGGTCGCCGAGACCGCCGCCGAGGCCAAGAGTCGGTTCCTGGCGAACATGAGCCACGAGATCCGCACGCCGCTGAACGGCATCCTCGGGATGGCGCAGATCGGCCACCGCGACCACACAGGTGCGGCGCGCACCACCTTCGCGCGCATTCTCGATGCGGGTCGGCTGCTGCTGACGGTGGTCAACGACGTGCTCGACTTCTCGAAGATGGAGGCCGGCAAGCTGGACATCGAGTCGGTGCCGGTGGCCTTGCAGACGCTGGTCGGGCAGGTGCTGCAGGGCGTGGCCGAGACGGCCGCGGCCAAGGGCTTGCAGCTGACGTCGGAACTGCACGGGCTGCCGCCGGCGGTGATGGGCGATCCGACGCGGCTGGCTCAGATCCTCTACAACCTGGTGAGCAACGCGGTGAAGTTCACTGCGCGCGGCGAGGTGCGGCTGACCGCCAACGCCGAAGCCGGTCCCACCGGACCGGTGCTGGCGCTGGCGGTGCGCGACACCGGCATCGGCATCGACGCCGATGTGCTGAACCGGCTGTTCCAGCCCTTCGAGCAGGCCGACGGCAGCTTCACCCGCCGCTTCGGCGGCACAGGCCTGGGGCTGGCGATCAGCCGTCGGCTGGCCGAGATGATGGGCGGCACCATCGACGTGCAGAGCGTGGCGGGGCAGGGCAGCACGTTCATGTTGCGGCTGCCGCTGCAGGCGGCCGAACCGCCGACGGCCGCGCAGCGCCCGGCCTGGCCTGGCGGCGAGACCTTCCCGCTGGCCGGCCTGCGGCTGCTGGTGGCCGAGGACAACGAGATCAACCGGCTGGTGATGGACGACCTGCTGCGCCGCGAGGGCGCCGAGGTGGAACTGGTGGAGAACGGCCGCGAGGCCATCGAGCGGGTGGCGCAGTCGGCACGGCCCTTCGATGCGGTGCTGATGGATGTGCAGATGCCGGTGATGGACGGCCTGCAGGCGGCCGCCATCCTTGCACGGGCCCACCCCGGGCTGCCGGTGATCGGCCAGACCGCGCACGCGCTTCAGGAAGAAATCGACCGCTGCCTGGCCGTCGGCATGGTGGCCACGGTGCAGAAGCCGATCGACCTGCACCAGCTCGTCGACACCCTGCTGGCGCACGTGCGTGGTGCGCCGCGCAGGGGGGCGGGACCGGAAATGCAGGCCGTCGCCCCACCCACCGCCGAGCCGATCGACTGGGCCGCCTTCGCCCGGCGCTACAGCGGACGCAGCGGCTTCGTCGAGCGCCTGGCGCGGGTGTTCGTCACCCAGCATGGCGACGACCCGGCGCGGCTGCGGGCGCTGGCCGATGCGCAGGACTACGACGGCCTCGGACGCACGGCCCATCTGCTCATGGGTGCGGCCGGCAACGTCGAGGCCACCGATCTCATGAACAGGGCAAGCGCCGCGATGCGGCGCGTACGCCGGCGCGAGCCCGCTGCCTTCGACGACGCCCGGACGCTCGCGCAATCACTTGAACAGGCCCTCGACGCACTGCGACACGGGCCGCCCACTACCCGCCAGGACCCGCCATGACCGACCGCCCTGTCATTGCCGTCGTCGACGACGACGCCATCACCCGCGAGGTGCTCACCGATGCGCTGCGGGCAGAGTACGAGGTGCAGGCCTTCGGCGATGGCCGCGCGGTGCTTGAATACCTGGCAGCCTACCGCGTGTGCCTGCTGCTGCTGGACGTCGAAATGCCAGGCTTGACTGGCTACGAGACCTGCCGTGCGCTGCGGACCATGCCCGACCGGGGCGACGTGCCGGTGATCTTTCTGTCGGCGCGCGTGCTACCCGAGGAGCGCCTAGAGGGCTATGCCGCCGGCGGTGACGACTATGTCACCAAGCCGTTCCACGTCGACGAGGTGCAGGCCAAGGTGCGGCTCGCGATCGAGGCCCACCGCCGTGCGCGTGCGCTGGCGCAGGAGGCGCAGAGCATGGGCGAGACGGCGCTGGTGACCGCCGAGATGATGGGCGAGGTGGGCGTGGTACTCGATTTCCAGCGTGCCATCGCCGGCTGCACCACCCCCGAGGCGATGGCCGACGCGGCCTTCGACGCGCTCGGCCGCTTCCGGCTGGACGGCTGCATGCGCCTGCGCCTGCGCGGGCGAGGCGACGTCGTCACGCGGTCTACGTCCGGCGTGGTGTCTGCGCTGGAGACCTCGCTGCTCGACCACCTGGCTGCGCGCGACGACGCGCGCATCGTCACCATGGGGCCCAGCCTGGGCTTCGGCTTCGGCGATGTCACGCTGCTGGCGCGCAGCCTCGATTGGGCGCTGTCACCGACGACGCCGCAGACGCTGGACGCGATCGGGCGGGCGCGCGACAACGTGGCGCTGATCGTCGAGGGTGTGCTTTCGCGCCTGCGGGCGCTGCAGGCGGAGTCGGACGCGCGCCGACTGCGAGGGGCGCAGCACCTGATCGACGCCACGCGCGAGGCGCTTCGCACGCTGGACCAAAACGCGCACGCCATCGACGCCGACCTGGACGCCGCGTTCGAGGCCACGCGCGAGGAGTTCGAGTACCTGTTCCCGCAACTCGGGCTCACGCCCGAGCAGGAACAGCGGCTGGCAGATATCGTGGAACGGCAGCGCAGGCGTGGCCTGGCGATCGTGGCGCGTGGCCGGCTTGCTGGCCAGGGCCTGCGCCAGGTGCTCGAGCAGATGGAGCAGGCCTCGGCGCCGGCCTGAACGGTGTCCGGACTATCCGCCGTTGGCACTGGGCTGGAAGGCTCGCGCTCTGCAGCCAGATCGGCCTGAAACGGCCGGCCTGTGCGGGAGGCGCCGGGGCTCAGCCGGTAGGCCGGCGTCGAGTGGTGCGCCGTCTTGCGCGTCTGGTCCGGCGCGACCGGCCAGCTCCAGCAGGGCGGCTAATAGGGCACCTCGAAGCGCCGATGATGGTCAGATCGCGCCAGGGCGCGAGCTCAAGAGTGCGGAGGTGATCGAGGACTCGATCTCCGCCACCGACAAGCTGATGCCACTGTTGCCTGATGCGCTTGGCGTCCCATCACCCGCAGGCAAGGCATTCGGGGAGCGCTACTTCGCGGTGCAAGCAAGCAACGGCCATGCTGAAGCACTCCGCTTTGTATATTGAGCGTCCATGCTGTCTGATGAATTCCAGCCGCTGCGACGGGCGCTGGTAGGCTGGTTCGACGTCAACGAGTCTGCACTGCCTCCCGAATTACGCCAGCGCGTGGCCGACGCGTTTCAACCATTGCGCTGGGAGACCTTGTCGCCAGAGCAGCGACGCAGCGTGGCAGTCCAGCGCGACATGGCGGACGATCCGGCGCTGGAAGGGGAGCGTCAGTTCTGGTGGCAGCACGTCTGCCGGGTGATCGAGCTGGAGGGCTTGCGGCAGCAGTGGACCCTGGCGCCGGCCGCGACTGTCGCAGAGTTGGCCACGAAGGAAGCGCGGCTGCGCGAGATCGCGGACGAACTGAAGCGGCTTGCCGCACTGGAGGCAGCCGATGCCGGACGCCGCCGCGCTCTCAGCACTCGGCGGACGACGCCAGCCGGTTCCGCTGTGCCCGCCGAAGCCACCCTGGCCGGCCCGTACGTGCCCTTTCCGCGGGCGCTGAAGCTGTTGAACGCCCGCCAGGGCGCCAGCGCCGAGGAACTGGCCGCGTGGGTCTTCCTGGGCGAGACCTTGGGCGGGCTGCGCGCGTTCCTGGATGCGAACGATCTCGACCCACCGCCTCGGTTCAGCTACGCCGCGCTCGGCCAGGACCACGACGCGCACGACTTCATGGGGCCGCTGATGGGCACCTGGTATGCGCTGCCCGAGCTGGAGCGCTTCCGCCCGCAGGACCGGTTCATCACCGGTCGGGCCTTGCTGGAGCGGTGGACCAGCCAGCCGGGCCTGTCGACGCGGGCGTTCATCCTTGCCAAGGTGCGCGAGTCGCGGCTGCGGGAGCTGCACCCGGTCGTCGGGCTGACCCAGGCGAGCTGCAGCGACGCGAGCCTGCCGGACGTGGACGAGACGCTCTTCTACGTCAGCGACGTCGAGGCCATCGAGCAAGAAGACCTCGGAGTTGAACCCGGAGCAGGGGCGGAAGCCGGGCAGCCTGCCATGGACGCAATAGGTCAGTCTGGTGATCAGGCTGGCACACCCGAGGCGGCACAGGCTGCGCCGCCCTGGGCGCCTGACTGGCCCAAGCTGGGGGCGGACCAGCGGGCGCGGCGACTCCAGCAACGCAAGCGTGAGCTTCAGCGCGAAGGCGTCAAGGACTGGCGCAAACGGATGGCGGCCGACTTGGCCATCTCCGGGCGGCGCGTGACGCAGTATCTGGAGCGCTTGCGGGACGCAGACCCGTTCACCGCCATGCGGGCCGATCTTCCTCGGACGTCGGCGGACACAACAGGAAAACGCGAGCGCTGACAAGGGATTGGGAACGGTGAAGAGGGGAAGGGTTGCGAGGAAGACCCCCTTCACCGGCCGAATGGCAGACCTCCAACCAACGAGGTGCCAAGATGCCCAACACGCTCCTGAGACTGCCCACCGTCAAGGCACGCTGCGGACTGAGCCGCAGCACGGTGTACCTGCGCATCAGCCAGGGCCTGTGGACTCGCCCGGTGAGCCTGGGCGGCCGCGCAGTGGCCTGGCCGGCCGACGAGGTGGAAGCATTGAACGCCGCCCGCATCGCCGGCCATACCGACGAGCAGGTGCGCGTCTTGGTGAATCGCCTGGAGGCCGCACGCACCCAGGCGGTGGTCGCCGCGAGCGGGGCGGAGTAGCCAGTGCCGTCGTCCGTGCCGAACCCGCAGCTCGCCAAGCGGCACATCAGCTACACAGTGGACGAGATCGCGCGGCTCTACGGTGTGCACCGCAACACGGTGCGTGACTGGATCAAGCGAGGACTGCCGACCATCGACAAGCAGCGGCCGCTGCTGGTGCAGGGCGGGGACCTCGCCGAGTTCCTGCGCGGCCGCCGCGACGCCGCGAAGCAGCCGTGCGCCCCGGGGCAGATGTACTGCCTGCGCTGCCGTGCGCCGCGCCAGCCGGCCGGTGCGCGGGTGCTGTACCGGCCGCTGACGCCGACGCAGGGCGCGCTGACCGGGCGCTGCGCGGCGTGCGCGACACGCATGTTCCGGCGTGTCAGCCTGGCCAAGCTGACCGCCGCGTCGGGTGATCTGGCGGTCACGACCACGCAGGCTGGCGAGCACATAGACGAGTGCCCGACACCCATCGTGAACCGTGACTTCGAGAAGGAGGGCTGAAGCCGTGCCCAAGTACCACCCCGCCAACGAGCGCGTCAAGCGCGAGTACTTCATCTTCCTCAAGGAAGCGAAGGGCCAGAGCACCGACACCGTGGACGCCGTGGCGCAGGCCCTGGCGCGCTTCGAGGCCGATACCCAGCACAAGGACTTCCGCTCATTCCGCAAGGAGCAGGCGACTGCCTTCAAGCGCCACCTGGCCGACCGTGACAGCCGCGCCACCGGCGGCAAGCTGAGCAAGGCCACCCAGCTCGCGACGCTGGCGCACCTGAAGCGCTTCTTCCAGTGGCTGGCCATGCAGCAGGGCTACAAGTCGAAGATCCACTATGCGGACGCCGAGTACTTGAACTTCTCCGACAAGGACACCCGAGTCGCCACTGCCCGCCGGCCGCCGCGCGTGCCCACGCTGGAACAGGTGCAGCATGTCATCCGCACCATGCCGGCCGCGACCGAGTTGGAGCAGCGCGACCGCGCCTTGATGGCCTTCGCCCTGCTGACCGGTGCGCGCGATTCGGCGCTGGCGTCGATGCGCCTCGGCCATGTGGATCTGAAGGCCGGCAGCGTCTTCCAGGACGCGCGCACGGTGAAGACGAAGTTCAGCAAGACCTTCACCACGTTCTTCTTCCCGGTCGGTGCTGACGTGCGGGCGTTCTTCGACGAGTGGGTGCGCCACCTGCGCGAGGTGCGGCTGTGGGGTAATGATGACCCGCTGTTTCCGGCCACGCGGGTTGAACCCGGCGCCGACCTGCAGTTTCAGGCGGTCGGCCTGGACTGCGCCGGCTGGGACACGGCCGGGCCGATCCGCACGATCTTCAAGCGCGCCTTCGAGGCGGCCGGGCTGCAGTACTACAACCCGCACAGCCTGCGGAAGACGCTGGTGCTGCTGGGCCAGCAGGTCTGCCGGACGCCGGAAGAGTTCAAGGCCTGGAGCCAGAACCTGGGGCACGATGGCGTGTTGACCACTTTCGCCAGCTATGGCGAGGTGGCGCTGGGACGGCAGGGCGATCTGCTGCGGGCGCTGGCCAAGCCGGCGGCAGCGGCACCGCACATCGACCATGCCGACCTGCGCGGCGCCCTGGCGCTGTTGGTGAAGCAACTCGGCCTGAACGACGAACAGGCGCTGCGCTAGACGCGGTGCGCGCGCCTTCGGCCGTCAGGTCGCTTCTGTGGGTCCAAGTTTGGGTCCAAGTCGAGCAGCGATATTGCAGAAGTGCAGCCGCGATAGGTACTTACGCGGCCTTCTCATGTTCTGTATAGGGAAATAGCCGACTGTTGCTCAGCAGTCCGCTGACCACCGAGGTGGACGGCTCAGCGCACCCGGGGCTTCGTTCCCTGCACTTCGTGGCGCAGCAGACTGCGCGCTGCCAGTGCCGCGGCTGCGGCGGCTAGTGCATAGGCGAGCAGCCCCAGCCAAGGGAGGCTCGCCGCTAGGACTACCAGTCCCACAGTCGCTAGCGCTGCCACCACGTCAACCCGCGCGCGCGACCAGCCTGCGGCCTGCAAGCGCAGACTGAAGTGGTCCGGACTGCCCAGCCACCAAGGCAGGCGCTTGGTGATGCGCACCGCGGTGATGAACACGATTTCGAACAGGAAGACGCCGTTGATCAACAGGCCCTCTGGCATGGCGGCCGGCTTTACCTTCACGGCGTCCAGCCAGGCCACGGCCAGGAGAAAGCCTATGAGGTGGCTGCCAGCGTCGCCCAGGAAGACGCGCGCTGGCGGGCGGTTGCGCAGCAGGAAGCCCGCACATGCTCCGCTCGCCGCCACGGCCCATCCCGCTTCCCAAAGCCATGCAAGTCCCAGCATCGCCACGGCGCCCACCGTGGCGACCAGGCCGTCGCAGACGTCGGTGAAGTTCACTGCGTTGACGAGCAGGAGCACGATGAAGATGGCGATGGCCGCATCCACCACGGGCTGTCCGGTGAGGCCTTGACCCAGACCGGTCGCCGCGGCCACGGCGGCGACCAGCACCTGAGCACCGAACTTGGGAACTGGCGCAAGTGGCCGCAAGTCGTCCACCGTGCCCAGTACTCCGAACGAGAGGGCGCCGAACCAGGCGTAGGCTGGTGGCCAGGGCAGGTCCGAATTGGCCAGACCGATGCCCAGGCCGCACAGCACACCCAGGCCGCCGAGATAGGCCACGGGTCGCACGTGTTGCGGCACGATCGGGTTGGGCCTAGCCACCGCACCGAGCGCGAGCGCCGCACGCTCAGCCGCCAGTGTGGCCAACCAGGCGGCAACGGCGGTGATGAGCCAGACATCGATCATTGGAACGCGCTGTGTGCGGCCAGTGCGTCGCCGAGGGCAAAGCCATCGCGCAGCACCTGCGCCATCGATGAGTACTCCCATCGACCGTAGCGACCAACGGTCTCGATGCCCTGTGCGTCGAGCCATTGCCTGATCCTGGCGACGCGCTCGCCGGTGCCGTGCGTGAAGACCACATAGGCGGGGTCTGCCAGCAGAACCTCTGCGCCAAGCACGTGGTGCTCCGGGCCGAGGACGCCGGCAAGGCGGGCATCGCATTCCACTCGAGAGGCCAGATCGTCGGGCACGGGCGTATGCCCAGGCCAGGGGACCTCGGCCAGCAATGGCCATCCTTGCGGAGGCGCCATCAGGGGATCGAACTCGTGCTGGAACACCAAGCGGGTAAAGACGAGTTCCTGGGCCGGGTAGTAACGCCACATGCCGAGTGTCGGCCGGGGTCCCAAAACCCGAACGGCAACGCTGACCACGCGGGTGTGGCGCAGCGCTCGTGCGGCCTCCGTGATGGCCTCGGGCACGTCGTCGCACAGGCCCACCAGTGCTGGCAAGGGAAGGGTGGCGACGCATCGTCGCCGCCACACCAAGTGTGACGTCCCTGCCGGTGTGCGCACCCTCACGGTCCTTTCCCGGACATGCACCCGCTCGACAATGTGCTCGAGTCGCAGATCAGGCACTTGACGGGTGAGGGCTTGCGTGAGCACCTCCATGCCGCGCTTCGATGCGCCCGCGGCCGGTCGTGGGTACCAAGCATCGCTGTTGTAGCTGGGTGGGGCGACAGGCGGCCGCTGGGCGCCACGACGAGCAACATCCAGGTCGGGTGTCGATAGATTCCAGACGAAGCCACTGGCGGCCAGTTCGGATGGATCGCAACACCAAGCCTTGCTGTTGTAGGGGAAGAAGAAGAGCCCGCACAGCGTCGGCCCGAAGCTTTGGAGCAGCAGTTCTCGGTAGTTCGCTGGCAGTGTCGGATCGGACGGCACACGGGCCCGTTCCTCGAGTTCCCTCAAGCAGGCGCAGGCCACCTCCTCGTCCAGGTGACCCAGGTGGTTCTGTAGAGGGAAGCCGGCCACTCCGGCACGCGTGACGACCTGGGCACTTGGTGCGCAGGGTTGCATCACGTCGGCCAGCAAGGGCCACAGCCGCGCCTTCGTGCAATCGTCTCGAAAGTGCAGCAGGTGCAGCACATGGTCAAACCACCAGCCGTCTCGCTCGTGCGTGCGCACCAGACCGCCAGGGCGGGACTCTCGCTCCAATACGATCGCGTGCTGCCCAAGCGCCGTGGCCACCGCCAGTCCGGCCAGGCCGCCACCCAAGACCAGAATGTCGGTCCCGGTCATCGGGTTCGCTCGGCGATCACGGCCCTGACCACCTCGGCGATGGACGGCCACCGCACCGGCCCCAGCAGATTCTGCAGCCTGGTGACATCGGGCACCCTTGAGCGCACGTCTCGGCGCCCGGGAAACACCTGCTTGTATGGGACGTGCAGCACCGGCGACTTGGACGCTGTCGCCTGGAGGACTTCCCTCGCCAGATCCCGGATAGAGGTTTCATCCGGAGCGCCAATGTTGAGCGCACGATCTTTCAGCTGCCATGCAGGTGCCAGGCTCACGACGCGCAGCAAGGTGTCAACGAAGGTGCCCACCTCGCTGAAACTGCGCGTTTGCAAACCATCGTCGAAGATTGGCACCGGCTCACCGGCGAGCGCTCGATCCACGAAGGTCGGCACGACCATACCCCAGGCACTCACCTGTCCAGGCCCGACCACGTTGAAGGGGCGCACGCACAGCACCGGCCATCCGGCGCTGCGACCCAGGGCTTCCATCTGCAGCTTGCCCGTGGCGTAACCCTTCTGTCCGCCATCGTAGTCGAGCGCCAGCGACTCCGTTCCGGCTTGACCCTCGTGCACCGGATTCTGGAAGCTGTGTCCGTAGACTGCCGAGGAGGAGAACAGCACACTCGGTATCCCGGGTGCACAAGCCAGCAGGTTCCGCGTGCCTTCGACGGCGACGCGGTAGGAGTGCTCCAGGTGGCGACTGACCTGCCGCATGCCCACGGTCCCCGCGAGGTGGAAGACCAACGTGGCGTCCCGCACAGCGTTGGACAGCGCCGAAGTGTCCAGCACGGACGCTTGGACGAAGCGCAGTCTCGCGCGGGGCGCGGGGGGGAGGACACCCGAAGACAGGTCGTCTATGACAGCGACGCGATGACCCTGCTCGAGCAGCCGGCTCACCAGGCATGTGCCGATGAACCCGGCGCCGCCAGTGACGCAGACGCTGGTTGGCCTGGACAGCAGAGCAAGCACGGCCATCTCCCGATGAGGCTGGTACTGGGCCGGCGCACAGGCGATGCTGCAGCGGGCTCTACGTCAGCCTAACAGAATGGGCGGTGGCCCGGGCTTTGCTGCCGTGTGCTGCCTGGCGGCACACGAGGGTTGGGTACCAGCGCTTCAGCCGCGCAGCGCGAAACCCACCAGCGCCTCCAGCCGGTCCAGCGCCTCGTCCGGGTCGCCGACCTTGATGGTGTGCATGCCCAGCTCGCGGGCGGGCTTGAGGTTCACGCCCAGGTCGTCGAGGAAGACCGCGCGCTCGGCGGCCACGCCCAGCGTGTCCAGCATCAGGCGGTAGATCGCCGGGTCGGGCTTGCGCAGGCCGACCTTGGCGCTCTCGATGACGTGGTGGAACAGCGGCAGCACGTCGTCGCGGCCGTGCGGGTCGACGCTGCGCATGCCGGGGCTGATGACGTTGTTGGTGATCAGGCCGATCTGCAGCCGCGGGCGCAGGCGGCGCAGGGCCTCGACCATCGCAGGGCGGATGCTGCCGCCGAGCAGCGCGATGACTTCGCGGCCGTTGACCGGGTGGCCCAGTGCGCTGGATTCGGCGTGGAACTCGCGGTCGAAGGCGTCCAGGTCGATGTCGCTGCGCTCGAAGCGGGCCCAGGCGTTGTCGAGGTGGTTGGTGGCGTTGACGGTGCGCAGGAAGTCGGCCGGCAGGCCGCGGTCCTGCTCGAAGCGCGCGAAGGCTTCGAAGGGCGACGAGGAGATCACGCCGCCGAAGTCCCAGATCACCGCCTGAATGTCGTGGCCGCTGCTGCTCACCCTGCCTCCGTGCTGTTTCTCAGTGGGGGGCCGCCCGGGGCGGGCGGCGATGCGCGGCATTGTGGCGGGGGCGGCGGCGGCGCGGCGTCGCGCAGGCGCTAGTGGCCGCGGGCGGGTGACGGCGCGCGCTGGCCGGCGGCCGGCCAGGCGCTACGCTTGGCGCCGGCGCCCCACGCCGCCGACGAGGAGACCCCGCGATGCCCTGGCTGCCCCGCCCCACCCTGCCCGCGCTGGTACTGGCCGGCCTGCTGGCCGCCTGCGGGACGACGGTGGTCAACCCGGTCAGCGGCCGGGCCGAGCGCACCGTGATGAGCGAGGCGGACGAGCTGGCCGAGGGCCGCCAGGCCCACGCCCAGGTGCTGGCCGAGTACGGCCGCTACGAGCACCCGCGGCTGCAGGCCTATGTGGACGCGCTGGGCCAGAAGCTGGCCCGGCAGTCGCACCGGCAGCAGCTGGCCTGGACCTTCACCGTGCTCGACAGCCCCGAGGTCAACGCCTTCGCGCTGCCCGGCGGCTATGTCTACGTGACGCGCGGCATCCTGGCCTACCTGGGCAGCGAGGCCGAGCTGGCCGGGGTGGTCGGCCACGAGATCGGCCATGTCACCGCGCGCCACGGCGCGCAGCGCGCGACGCGCCAGCAGGCCGCCGGCATCGGCGTGCTGGCCGCCACGGTGCTGGGCGCGGTGCTGGAAGGCGGCGGCGTGCGCGGCGCCACCGACCTGGCCAGCCAGGTCTCGCAGGCCGCGGCGGCCGGCTACGTGGCCAGCTACAGCCGCGACCAGGAACTGCAGGCCGACCAGCTCGGCGCCGAGTACCTGGCGCGCAGCGAGTACGACCCGCAGCACATGGTCGACGTGATCGGCATGCTGCAGCGCCAGGAGCGCTTCGCCGCCGACACCGCGCGGGCCGAGGGCCGCAGTGCGCCGGCGGGCGCGAACTGGCTGTCCTCGCACCCCAGCAACGCGCAGCGGCTGGACGAAATCCGCCGCATCGCCGGTGGCTACCCCGAGGCGGTGCGCGCGGACGATGGCCGCGCCCGCTACCTGGCGGCCATCGACGGCATCGTCTTCGGTGAGTCGCCGGCCCAGGGGCTGGTGCGCGGCCGGCAGTTCCTGCACCCGGGGCTGGACATCGCGTTGACCGCGCCCGCCGGCTGGGCGCTGCGCAACGGCGCCGATGCGCTGGTGCTGGCCGCGCCGGCGGGTGACGCGGCCCTGGTGCTGCGCGCGGTGCCGCCGGGCAGCGGCAGCACGCACGACGAGATCATCCGCAAGCTGGTGCAGCCGCTGGACGGACGCGCCGAGCGCCGCAGCCTGAACGGCCTGGCGGCGACGCAGTTCAGCGGCACGCGGCGCGGCGCGCAGGGCGTGGTGCAGCCGGTGCGGCTGACGGTGGTCACCGGGCCGGGGCAGCGCCACTTCCTGCTGCTGCACGCGGCGCGCGATGCGGTGGCGCTGCGCCGCGCCGGCCCGGCGCTGGCCGAGGCCGAGGGCAGCTTCCGCGCGATGACCGCGGCCGACCGCCAGGCTGCGCGGCCCTGGACACTGCAGCGCGTGGCGATGCCGCGCGGCGGCTTCGCCGAGCTGGCCGCGGCCACGCCGCTGGGGCCGCAGGCCGAGGCGCAGCTGCGCCTGCTCAACGGTGTCTACGGCGGCGGCGCGGACCCGCAGCCGGGCACGCCGGTCAAGACCGTGCGCTGACGCGGCGACCCGCGAACGCGCGCGCCGCCGGGGCCGGAGCCCGGGCGGCGCGCTGGGGGTGGCCGGACGGCGCGGCGGCCGGCCCCAGACGCGGGGCACCGGCCGCGCAGGCGGCTTACTTGGACGCGGCGGCGGCCGGCGCCTCGGCCTTGGCGGCCTTGGCGTCGTGCTTGGCGGTGTGCTTCTTCTCGTGCTTCTGGTCGTGCTTCTGCTCGTGCTTGTGGGCCTTGACCGGCTTGGTGCCCTCGGCGGCGACCGACGCGGCCGGGGCCGCGGTGGTGGCGGCCGGCGCGGCGGCGGGCGTCTGGGCGAACGAGGTGGCGGCCACGGCGGTCAGCAGGGCGGTGGCGATCAGGTGCTTGGCAGCGGTCACGGGGTGGATCCTTCGGGGGCGAGACGCGCAGGGGCTCCGTCTCTTCTGAGCAGGCCGGGCGATGGCCGGGCTTGTGCAGACAACGGAGCCCGCAGGGCGGGCGTTGACCCCGTGCGGCCCGCTTCACCCTCGCTTAATGCGGGGGCCGTGCCCGGCTTGGTGGCTGCTGAACAACACGCAGGATGAGCGGGCGGCGCGCGGCTTGCGGCGGCGCGCCGCCGGTCCGGCTCAGCCCGCGGCCGGGCGGCCGCCGATGCGCTGCAGCAGCGCGCGCGTCTGCAGCTCGGTGTTCAGCGAGGCGTCCAGCGGCGCGCGGCACAGGCCGGCGCGCGCGTACTGCAGGTTCTCGTAGACGGTGGCCGCGGCGGGGAAGCTGTCGAGCAGCGCGTCCAGCGCGCGCCCCGGCGGCAGGCTGTCGAGCAGCCGGGCCAGGTGCTGCACCAGCTGGCGGTACTGGGCCGCGCCCACCGGCTGCGCGCGCGACTCGATGCGCTGCAGCAGCTCGGCCAGGGTGACGGCGGTCTTCAGGGCTCCGGTGATCGGTTGGGCGGCTTGCATGTCGGTCTCCGCGGGCGGCGGTGCCGCCCGACCCGCCAAAGATGGTGGCGGCCCTGCCGCCTGCAAGGCCCGGCCCCGGGGCCGGGCCGGCGGCCTCAGTGCGCCGGCGCCGGCACCGTCCAGCGCTTGGTCACGTCGCCCTTGCCGTTGGCGCTCTCCAGGTGCACGCCGAAGCCCCACAGCCGCGCCACGTGCTTGAGCACCTCGTTGGCGCTGTCGTCCAGCGGCCGGTCGTTGTGCTGGAAGTGGCGCAGCGTCAGGCTGCGGTCGCCGCGGAGGTTGACGTTCCAGACCTGGATGTTGGGCTCGCGCGAGCCCAGGTCGTACTGGCGGCTCAGCGCCTCGCGCACGCGGCGGTAGCCCGAGTCGTCGTGGATCGCGCTGACCTCGATCTCCGACTGCTTGTCGTCGTCGAGGATGGCGAACATGCGGAACTCGCGCATCAGCTTGGGGCTGAGGTACTGGCCGATGAAGCTCTCGTCCTTGTAGTTGCGCATCGCGTGGTCCAGCGCGGGCACCCAGGGCGTGCCGGCGATGTCGGGGAACCAGGCGCGGTCCTCGTCGGTGGGCGCCTCGCAGATGCGCTTCAAGTCGGTGTAGATCGCGAAGCCCAGCGCGTAGGGGTTGAAGCCCGAGTAGCCGCGGTCGCCCACCTTGGGCTGGTAGACCACGTTGGTGTGCGACTTCAGCCACTCGATCATCACGCCGTCGGCCAGGTAGCCGTCGTCGTACATCTGGTTGAGCAGGCGGTGGTGCCAGAAGGTGGCCCAGCCCTCGTTCATCACCTGGGTCTGGCGCTGCGGGTAGAAGTACTGCGCCACCTTGCGCACGATGCGCACGATCTCGCGCTGCCAGGGCTCGAGCAGCGGTGCGTTCTTCTCGATGAAGTACAGCAGGTTCTCCTGCGGCTCGTCGGGGAAGCGCCGGGCCTCTGCCGGGCCCTCGGCGCGCTCGGCCTGGCGCGGCAGCGTGCGCCACAGGTCGTTGACCTGCTGCTGGGCATAGGCCTCGCGGTCCTTGCGTGCCGAGAGCTCCTGCGCCAGGGTCTTGCGCGCCGGGCGGCGGTAGCGGTCGACGCCGTGGTTCTGCAGCGCGTGGCAGGAGTCGAGGAACTCCTCGACCACGTCCAGGCCGTGGCGCTCCTCGCACTCGGCCACGTAGTTCTTGGCATAGACCAGGTAGTCGATGATCGACGACGCGTCGGTCCACATGCGGAACAGGTAGTTGCCCTTGAAGAAGCTGTTGTGGCCGTAGGCGGCGTGGGCGATGACCAGCGCCTGCATGGGCATCGTGTTCTCCTCCATCAGGTAGCTGATGCAGGGGTTGCTGTTGATGACGATCTCGTAGGCCAGGCCCATCGCGCCGCGCTTGTAGTTCTTCTCGGTGCTGATGAACTCCTTGCCGTAGCTCCAGTGGCGGTAGTTCACCGGCATGCCCACGCTGGCGTAGGCATCCATCATCTGCTCGGCGGTGATGATCTCCAGCTGGTTGGGGTAGGTGTCCAGGCCGTAGCGCTGCGCGGTGTGGCGGATCACGTCGTGGTACTGCTCGATCAGCTCGAAGGTCCAGTCGCTGGGGGCGGGCAGGCGGTGCGGCGTGCGGGTCAGCGGCAGCGGGCCGGTCAGCGGGCGCTCGGGGGCGGCCGGGACGACCGCGGCGACGGCCGGCAGGGCCGCCGGCGCGGCATCGGTGCTGGGGGGCGTGGGCATGGGTTCACGCCGCCTGCGCGGCGCCCTCCTTCTTGAACAGGTCGCGGAACACCGGGTAGATCTGGTCGGCCGCGGTGGCCTTGCGCATCGCGAAGTGCGGCTGGCCCTGGGCGAGCTGGGTGTACTCCTCCCAGAGGTTCTGCTCCTCCTCGGCCACCTGCACGTAGGCGAAGTAGCGGCACATCGGCAGGATCTGCTGCGCCAGGATCTCGCGGCAGCGGCCGCTGTCGTGGTGCCAGTTGTCGCCGTCGCTGGCCTGGGCGCCGTAGATGTTCCACTCGCTGGGGCTGTAGCGGGCGCGGATGATCTCGTCCATCAGCACCAGCGCGCTGCTGACCACGGTGCCGCCGGTCTCGCGGGCGTGGAAGAAGTTCTCCTCGTCCACCTCCTGCGCCTGGGTGTGGTGGCGGATGAAGACGATCTCGATCTTCTCGTAGTGCCGCGTCAGGAACAGGTACAGCAGGATGAAGAAGCGCTTGGACAGCTCCTTGCGGCCCTCGTCCATCGAGCCGGAGACGTCCATCAGGCAGAACATCACCGCCTTGCTGGTGGGCACCGGCACCTTCACCCGGCTGCGGAAGCGCAGGTCGATCGGGTCCAGGTAGGGGATGCGCGACAGGCGCTCGCGCAGCGCCGTCACGCGCTCGGTCAGCATCGGCAGGGCCTGCTTGGCCGCGGCGTCGCCGGCCTCGGCGGCGGCCTGGGCGATGGCCAGCTCGGCCTCCAGCTCGGCCAGCTCGCGGCGCGAGCCCGAGCCGATCGCCAGCCGCCGGCCGATGGCGCCGCGCAGCGAGCGCACCACGTGCAGGTTGTTGGGCGTGCCGTCGCTGGAGTAGCCGGCGCGGTGGGTCTTGAACTCGGGCGTCTCGGCCAGCTGGGTGCGCACCAGGTGGGGCAGGGCCAGGTCCTCGAAGAAGACCTGCATGAACTCTTCCTTGCTCAGCGCGAAGCTGAAGTCGTCCTCGCCCTCGCCCTGGTCGGACGCCTGGCCCTTGCCGCTGCCGCCGCCCTGCCCGCCCGGCGGGCGCTTGATGCGGTCGCCCTGGATGTACTCCTGGTTGCCCGGGTGCACCGCCTCGCGCACGCCGCCGCTGGCGTGGTGGAACACCGGCTCGCTGAGGTCCTTCTTGGGGATGCGCACCTCTTCGCCGCGCTCGAGGTCGCGGATGCCGCGGCCGTCGACCGCGCGGCGCACGGCTTCGCGGATCTGGTCCTTGTAGCGGCGCATGAAGCGCTCGCGGTTGCCGATGGACTTGTTCTTGCCCGCCAGCCGTCGGTCGATGATCGATTGCAGCGCCATGTGTGAACTTCCTCGGGACTAGCCCGGCGGCCGGCCGGCCGCCGCGGGGGGATCAGCTGCTCTTGCGCACGCGCAGGTACCACTCGCACAGCAGGCGCACCTGCTTGGGCGTGTAGCCCTTGGCCACCATGCGGGCGACGAAGTCCTCGTGCTTCTTGGCCTCGTCGGCGCTGGCCTTGGCGTTGAAGCTGATGACCGGCAGCAGCTCCTCGGTGTTGGAGAACATCTTCTTCTCGATCACCGAGCGCAGCTTCTCGTAGCTGGTCCACACCGGGTTGTTGCCCTGGTTGTTGGCCCGCGCGCGCAGCACGAAGTTGACGATCTCGTTGCGGAAGTCCTTCGGGTTGGCGATGCCGGCGGGCTTCTCGATCTTCTCCAGCTCGGCGTTCAGCGCCGCGCGGTCGAAGACCTCGCCGGTGTCGGTGTCGCGGTACTCCTGGTCCTGGATCCAGTAGTCGGCGTAGGTGACGTAGCGGTCGAAGATGTTCTGGCCGTACTCGCTGTAGCTCTCCAGGTAGGCGGTCTGGATCTCCTTGCCGATGAACTCGGCGTAGCGCGGCGACAGCTGCTCCTTGATGAAGGCGACGTACTTCTCCTCGATTTCCTTGGGGAACTGCTCGCGCTCGATCTGCTGCTCCAGCACGTACATCAGGTGCACCGGGTTGGCCGCCACCTCCTGGCTGTCGAAGTTGAAGACCTTGGACAGGATCTTGTAGGCGAAGCGGGTGGAGATGCCGCTCATGCCCTCATCCACGCCGGCGTAGTCGCGGTACTCCTGGTAGCTCTTGGCGCGCGGGTCGGTGTCCTTCAGGTTCTCGCCGTCGTAGACCTGCATCTTGCTGAACAGCGACGAGTTCTCGGGCTCCTTCAGCCGGGTCAGGATGGCGAACTGGCTCATCATCTTCAGCGTGCCGGGGGCGCACTTGGCCTGGCCCAGCGAGCTGCCCTTGATCAGCTTCTCGTAGATCTTGATCTCCTCGCTGACGCGCAGGCAGTACGGCACCTTGACGATGTAGATGCGGTCGAGGAAGGCCTCGTTGTTCTTGTTGTTGCGGAAGGCCTTCCACTCGCTCTCGTTGCTGTGCGCCAGCACCACGCCGTCGAAGGGGATGGCGCCGAAGCCCTCGGTGCCCTTGAAGTTGCCTTCCTGCGTGGCCGTCAACAGCGGGTGCAGCACCTTGATCGGCGCCTTGAACATCTCGACGAACTCCAGCAGGCCCTGGTTGGCCAGGCACAGGCCGCCGGAGAAGCTGTAGGCGTCGGGGTCGTCCTGGGCATAGGTCTCGAGCTTGCGGATGTCGACCTTGCCGACCAGGCTGGAGATGTCCTGGTTGTTCTCGTCGCCCGGCTCGGTCTTGGCGATGCCGACCTGCTTGAGCACGCTGGGGTGGCGCTTGACCACCTTGAACTGCCGGATGTCGCCGCCGAACTCCTCCAGCCGCTTGACCGCCCAGGGCGACATGATGCGGTTGAGGTAGCGGCGCGGGATGCCGTACTCGCTCTCGAGGATGGCGCCGTCCTCGGCCGGGTCGAACAGGCCCAGCGGGCTCTCGTTCACCGGCGAGCCCTTGATGGCGTAGAACGGCACCTGCTCCATCAGCTGCTTCAGGCGCTCGGCGATCGAGGACTTGCCGCCGCCCACCGGGCCCAGCAGGTAGAGGATCTGCTTCTTCTCCTCCAGGCCCTGGGCGGCATGGCGGAAGTAGGACACCACCTGCTCGATCGCGTCCTCCATGCCGTAGAACTCGGCGAAGGCGGGGTAGATCTTGATGACCTTGTTCGCGAAGATGCGCGACAGCCGCGGGTCGTTGCGGGTGTCGATCATCTGCGGCTCGCCGATGGCCTTGAGCATGCGCTCGGCCGCGGTGGCGTAGGCCAGCGGGTTGCGCTTGCACTCGGCGAGGTAGTCCTCGAGGGACATCTCCTCCTCGCGGGTGCGTTCGAAGCGGGCGGCGAAGCTGGCGATCACGTCCATGAGGACCTCCTTGGTCGGGACAGCGCCGGGGCGGGGATCAGCCCCCTCGGCGTCGGGGAAGTTCTGATGGAGTCCCGGCTTCACGGGCCCAGGCTCCATCAGAGCTTTCCGGTCGTTGACGTTGGTCTAGCGAGTCACTTGTCTCCAGCTTCGTTCAATCGACAGCGTGCCAATGCGTCGAGTACGGCCACCTTTGCGGCGCTTCTTGTTGCCACTTCTGCAATCCCCGCGCCAGCCCGCAGCGGCCACCTTGCCCATTCAACGGCCGGAACTGGCACCGGGCTGACAGGCATGCACCTGTTTTGCGCCCTGGTTCCATGCACATGGTGCATGGTGGCGAAGGATGCCGCATCCGGGTGCGCCGCGCATCCCCCACTGGCCAACGGGGAATTCGCCTGCCCGGGTGAATGGAAAAGGGGCCCCGCAGGGCCCCTTGCCGAAGGTCAAGCCGTTGTCGCCGTCACTGGATGCCGAGCACGCTGCGCAGCGCGTCCCAGGCGGTGCCGTTCAGGCGTTGCTGCCAATTCTGCTGACCGTCCGGGCGGTAGTCGCGAAGGGCATACCAGACCTGGCCGCCGCGCTCGGCCAGGCGGAAGCTGTAGCCGAACCGCGTTTCGAAGTCCGCGGGCAGCGCCGCAAACTTCAGCACCCGCGCATCACCGAGTTGCTCGATGGTGTAGGTGGTGTCCAGCAACAGCGAGTAATTGGTGGAGTTGCCGTTGCTGACCAGGTGGTTGTTGCGGGTGAAGCGTGCCTTGTTGTTGGCCGGATCGAAAGCCACGCGGTAGTCGACCGTGCGGTTGTACAGCGGATCGCTCGGTGTCTCGTCCAGGATGCGGAAGACCAGCGTGTTGCCGCCGTTCGCCGCCGCGCCGAGAAGGCTGCCCGGGGTGCTGGCGATCAGTTGCTCGAGCGTGCTCGCCAATGGCCATTGCTCGAATGCGAGGCCGGCCGTCGGCACCCGGACGCGGTCCGATTCGGCGGTGGCGATGGCCTCGGGCACCGAGACGGTCTGCCCGCCGCGGATCGTCAGCATGGCGCCGTCCGGAAAGCGCGTGGTCGACAGCGCCGGCACGCGCGAGGCCGGCAGGCCCCAGTTGCCCCAGCCGACGCCCCCGGCGTCGGTGCTGGCGTAGCTGCGGATCTCGTTGACCACGTCGCTCATCAGCCGGCCGCCCAGGCTGATGCGGAGGTAGGCCGTCTCCTCGTCGACGTAGGCCTGGCACAGCGTGCTGCGCTTGGGTGCCGCCACCTGCACGGCCAGCACCGGCCCGCTTTCAGGACAGTCGACCCAGGCGCTGCCCGTCCAGTAGCTGCGGTTGCGCGCGAACGGCACCACCGCGCCCGCCGTCACCATGCGCCGGGTCTCGTTGACCACCGTCTCGCCGGCCGCGTTGACCACGCTGTCGTCACCGGAGTAGAGGCGCCAGCTGTAGTTCAGCGCGTCGGCGTAGTTGAAGCTGCGCAGCAGGCTGTACGGCCCGGCCGCGACAGGCGCCGCGGGGGCCACCTGCTCCGGAATGCCCAGCGCGATGCGCACCGCGTCCCAGGCCGGCTTGTTCAGCCGCTGGTCGTAGTAGCTGCGTTCCAGGTCGGTGGTGCCGCGGAACACCGTGCCCACGTGCTCGGCCCAGAAGCGCTGGCGCTGCAGGCGGTCCTTCAGATCGGCCGGGTAGCCGCTGGCCACGCGCAGCAGGCGCACACCACCCTGGGTGGACAGGGCCAGTGTGGCGTCGCCCTTGGCTTCGCAGGCCTGGCTGGTGTTGTTGGCCTTGAGCACGTCGCAGCGGTAGAAGCGGCCCTTCAGCGTGGCAACGTCCACCGCCAGACGCCAGCGCTTGAAGGCCTCCAGCGTACCGTCGGCCTGGCTGTCCAGTGGCACGTCCTCGACGAACAGCGCATTGAGGTTGCTCACCACGGTGTCGGTCACCGCCAGGTTGCCGCCCATCAGGCTCAGTTGCTCCAGCGTCGTGGCCTGGCGGAACACGCCGTCGGCGTAACGGATGGTCGGCCGCACCGCGATCTCGATGCGGTCGGTGTTGCCGATCTCGCTGGTGATGCGGCGCGTGTTGTAGCGCGAGCCGGCCGGGAAGACGGCTTCGGCCGGCAGCAGCGCCGGGGCGGGGCCCCAGTACACCGGCAGGCCGGCGGCATTGGTGGTGGTGCCCGGGTTGTCGCGAAGCGGGTAGGCGCGCATGCGGGTGATCACCTCGCGCAGCGTCTTGCCGCTGATGTCCTCCCAGACGACGCGGCTTTCGCTCTTCGAGCCACCGCAGTAGGTGCTGCGTTGCGGCAGCGTGGCGGTCTGCGCCACGGTCTTGACCACCGCGAAGCCGTTGTCGCAGTTGTTCCAGGCGCTGCCGGTCCAGTAGAGCTGGTTGCGGCTGAAGGCGACCGCCTCGCCATGGACGAGGCTGGCACGCGGCTCGTGGGCGAGCCAGGCGCCGCTGGCGTCGCTCTGGCTGCTGTCGCCGGTGAAGAGCTGGTAGCTGTAGTTGCCGGCGTCGGTGTAGGTGAAGCGGCGCACGCTGACGAAGGGCCCGGCTGCATCACCGGCCACGGTGGGCTGCGCGACCGCGGCAGCCACGGCCTGCACCGTGGTGTCGCTCAGGTTCATCTGCGTGAACACGGCATTCGCGGCGGCCGCGATGCGCTGCGCCAGCGTGGCGCTGGTGCCGACGCTGGCCTGCAGCGCCACCGCCAGCACCGGCAGCTGGGTGGTGGCCGCCTCGCGCACCAGCTTGGCCGCCTGCGCGGCAGGCAGCTTGGCGTCGGCGGCCAAGCGGGCGGTGTCGACCATCACCCGGCCCACCGAGCGGGCGGCCAGCCCGAGCTGGGGCGCGGCATCGGCAGCGGTGAAGTCGGCCAGCGGCGAGACCGCCAGCTCCAGCTGCGCCTGCACCCGCACCGCGGCCTCGGCCACCGTGCTGCCGTTGTCGGCCGCGGTATGGGCCACCACCGTGGTCAAGGGGCTGACGAAGACCGACTGCGCACCGGCCGTGCCGCTGGGCGGCGCCACCAGCACCAGGGCCGTGCCGATGGCCGCGCCGGTGTCCTTGTCGATCGCCGTGGCCGGCACCTGGGCCACCACGGCGTGCTGGCCGGCGGCGGCGGCGTCGACGCTGAAGCTGTACTTGCCGTCGGCATCGGTGGCGGCGCTGGGCTCGCCGGTGTCGCAGGCGCCGTTGTCGTTGAGGTCGTAGCAGGCGGTGGCCCCTTGCAGCGGGCCGTCGGCGACGACGCCCGAGATCTGTACCGGCGCAGGCGGCGGGGCAGGTGTGTCGTCGTCACCGCTGCCGCAGGCCTGCAGCAGCACGGCGGCGCAGGCAGCGGCCAGCGCCAGGCTGGCAGGCCGGGGCGCCGGGCTCGGCGCACGTGGTGGGGTGGAGCGTAGGGATGTCATGCGTCGGTCTCCTGGTCACGGATGGGCTGCCGCGGCGTGCGCCGGGCGGGCAGCCGCAACGTAGCCGGCGCCGCCGCGGTGGTCGCCCCATCCCCGGGGGGCGCGGCGGCGGCGGCTCGTGAAGATGTGGGATGCCGGTGGCCGGGGCGCTGCCTAAGCTGCGGCGCCATGGCACCCACCGCCGCTTCGACCGGCCTGCAGGCCCTTTGCCAGGCCGCTCTGCCGGCTGACGCGCTGGTGCCTGCCCTGCTCGAAGCCCTGCACAACCTGGTGCCGTCGTCGCGCAACCTGTTCGACTGGACCGACGACGACGGCCAGCTGCTGCGCTACCACTTCGAAGGCCCGATCGACCCGGTGATCGCGCGGCTGTACTTCGACGAGTTCCACAACCGCCGCGAGACCGAGGCGATGCTGCCGTTCCAGGCGCTGCGCGACCGGCCTGCCGGCGTCTACGGCCCCGATCAGCTGGACCGGCCGGGCTTCCACGAGACGGCGCTTTACCACGAGATTTGGAAGCCGCAGGGCCTGCACACCCGGGTGGAGGCGGTGCTGCGCGGTCGCCGCGGCCGGTTACTGGGGTCGCTGGTGCTGTACCGGGCCCGAGGTGAACCGGCCTTCACGGCGGCCGAGCGGCAACGCCTGGCGCGCCTGCTGCCGCTGCTGGCGCAGGCGCTGGAACAGGACGATGCGGCCGTGGCCGACGCGGAGCATGTGGCCGCGCCTGGCCCGGCCGAAACCCTGCTGCTGGATGCCGATGGCCAGCCGTGCCACGCCAGCGCCGGCGCCTGGCAGCTGCTGCTGATGGCCGCCGGCGGTGCCAGCGCGGCATCCCTGGACGGCACCGCGCAGCTGCTGGACGGGCCGCTGCTGCAGGCCCTGCAGGCGCAGCTGCGGCGTCGGCCCGACGCGCCGGCACAGGTGCAGCACGACAGCCGTGCCGGGCGCCTGGTCGCCAGCGGGCAACGCCTGGCCGCCCTGCCCGGCACGCCCGGCCCGGCCCTGGTGCTGGTGACGCTGCGCCGGCACGAGCCGCGGCGCGTTGCACTGGAGCGCGCTCTGCGCGGCTTGCCGCTGACACCTGGCCAGGCGGCCGTGTGCCGGGCCCTGGATGCCGGCCTGCCGCAGGCGCAGATCGCCCGCACGCTGGGTGTGGCGCCCAGCACCGTGGTCGACCACCTGCGCAAGGCCTACCGGGCGCTGGACCTGCATTCGGCGCAGGAGCTGCGCGCGCTGCTGGACCGCCGCATCGCCGCTGGGGCGGCCTGACCGGCCACGGCCGGCAACCTGCCGGTGCTCGCCGCGAACCTGATCAGCGCTCCGCGTTGAGCCCCAGCTTGTCCAGCAGGCCGTTGAGTTCCTCCAGCGAGCCGAAGGCGATGGCCACCTCGCCCTGCTCGCCGCGCTTGGTGCTGCGGTGCACGCGGATCTCGACCTGGGCGGTCAGCGCGTCGGCCAGCTGTTCTTCCAGCCGCACGATGTCGCGCGACTTCTCCTTCTTGACGCGCAGCAGCGGCGCCTGGCGGCCGGCCATGCCGCCGGCGCCCTGGGCCTTGGCCACCAGCTTCTCGGCCTCGCGCACACTGAGCTTTTTGGCGACGATCTCGTTGGCGCTGGCCACCTGCTGGCCGGCATCCAGCGCCAGCAGCGCGCGGGCATGGCCCATGTCCAGGTCGCCGGCCATCAGCATCTGCTGCACCGGCGGCGTCAGGTTCAGCAGGCGCAGCAGGTTGCTGGCGGCGCTGCGCGAGCGGCCCACCGCCTGGGCGGCCTGCTCGTGGGTCAGCTGGAACTCGTGGACCAGGCGCTGCAGGCCCTGGGCCTCTTCCAGCGGGTTCAGGTCCTCGCGCTGGATGTTCTCGATCAGCGCCATCACCGCGGCGGCTTCGTCGGGCACCTGCTTGACCAGCACCGGCACCTCGTCCAGCCCGGCCAGCTTGGCGGCGCGGAAGCGGCGTTCGCCGGCGATGATCTCGTAGCCGCTGGCGCCCACCGGCCGCACCAGGATGGGCTGCATGATGCCCTGGCTCTTGATGCTCTCGGCCAGCTCGTACAGCGAGCCCTCGTCCATGCGCGTGCGCGGCTGGTACTTGCCGGCCTGCAGCTGGCCGACCTTGAGGGTGCTGGGGCGGGTGGCGTCGGCCGGTGCGGGCTCGGCCACCTTGGGGCCGAGCAGCGCTTCCAGGCCCAGGCCGAGGCCCTTGGGTTTCTTCGTGACCATGCGGCGATTGTCGGCGATCGGCCGGCGGCTCTGGCGCTGGCTCAGGCGGTGGTGCCCGGGCCCGCCGGCAGCGCGACGCCGGCGCGCTGCGCCAGCGCATCCAGCAGCGCGCGGCCCTCGGCCCAGTCGCCCAGGCCGCTGTCGGCGTTGACGTGGCCGGCCGGGCCCAGGGTGACGATCTCGCTGCCCCAGGCGGCGGCGATCTGCAGGCCGCGCTCGGGTGCGCAGAAGGGGTCGTCCGAGCTGAGCACCGCGGTGCTCGGAAAGGGCAGCGGCGCGTCCGCGCCGGGGCGCCGCCAGCCGGCGACCTGCGGCGGCAGGTCGGCCCGGGCCAGGTCCGGCGGGGCGACCAGCAGCGCGCCGGCCACGCGGGCCGCGTGGCGGCTGTGGCCGGCCCAGGCGGCCACCAGGTGGCAGCCCAGGCTGTGCGCCACCAGCAGCGCGGGGGCGCCGTCGTCGGCCTGGTCCAGCAAGGTCTCCTCCAGCCGGGCCATCCAGTCGCCGCGGCGCGGCCACAGCCAGTCGTCCTGCTGCACGCGCGGCCAGCCTGCGCGCTGTTCCCACAGCGTCTGCCAGTGGCCGGGGCCGGAATCCTGCCAACCGGGCAGCAGGAGAATTCGCGCAGTGTGCATGGGGCTTGGCTTATCCTTGCGGGTTCACCCGCATTGTGAGCCCGGGCAGCCGGGCGCCGACAGGAACCCACCATGAGCACCCTTGTCTTCGTCGACGGCCAGGAAGGCACGACCGGTCTGCGCATCCACGAGATGCTGGCCCGCCGCAGCGACGTCGAGGTGCTGAAGATCGACGCCGACAAGCGCAAGGACGCGGCCGAGCGCGCCCGCCTGCTGAACGCGGCCGACGTGGCCTTCCTGTGCCTGCCCGACGCCGCCGCGCGCGAGGCCGCCGCGCTGGTGACCAACCCCCGGACCTGCCTGATCGACGCCAGCACCGCGCACCGCACCGTGCCGGGCTGGGCCTTCGGCCTGCCCGAGCTGGCCGCCGACCAGCGCGACCAGCTGCGCGCGGCCAAGCGCATCGCCAACCCGGGCTGCCATGCCAGCGCCTTCATCCTGCTGCTGCGCCCGCTGGTGGACGCCGGGCTGGTGCCGGCCGACGCGCCGGTGACGGCGACCTCGATCACCGGCTACTCGGGCGGCGGCAAGAGCATGATCGCCCAGTACGAGGCCGGCGGCGACGCCAAGCTGGCCTCGCCGCGCCCCTACGGCCTGACGCTGGCGCACAAGCACCTGCCCGAGATGGTGGCCCACACCGGGCTGGCGCGGCCGCCGGTGTTCATGCCCGTGGTGGCCAACTTCTACAAGGGCCTGTCGGTGAGCGTGCCGCTGCACCTGGACCAGCTGCGCCCCGGCACCACCGCCGCGATGCTGCAGCAGGCCCTGGCCGAGCGCTACGCCGGCGAGCGCTTCGTGCAGGTGATGCCGCTGGCCGACCCGGACACCCTGGCCAGCGGCTTCTTCGACGTGCAGGCCTGCAACGACAGCAACCGCTGCGAGTTGTTCGTCTTCGCCAACGAGCGCCAGGTGCTGCTGATGTCGCGCCTGGACAACCTGGGCAAGGGCGCCAGCGGCGCCGCGGTGCAGTCGATGAACGTGCACCTGGGCGTGGACGAGGGCCTGGGGCTGTAAGCGGCGGGCGGCGCAGGGGCCGCTGCCGCTGGTTCGGACGGGGCGCCTGCGGGCGCCCTGTTTGCTTCTTGGGGCCGGCCTGCGTGCCGGACGGCGGCCGCCGCCCGCCGCCGTCGGATCAGGCGCCGGCGCCGGCGTCGCCCGGGCCGGGCGTGCGGTAGTGGTAGGCGTAGGCGTCGGCAAAGCCCAGGCGCCGGTAGGCGGCGCGTGCCGGCGCGTTGTCGGCCTCGACCTGCAGGTAGGCCACGCGGGCGCCGGCGGCGTGGGCCCCGGCCAGCAGGGTGCCGCAGAGCCGGCGGGCCAGGCCGCGGCCGCGGGCCTCCGGGGTGACGAAGACGTCGTACAGCCCGACCAGCTCGGCCTCGCGCGCGGTCTGGCCGCAGGCCAGCAGCGCGCCACTGTCGCTTTCGCGCAACAGGTGCCCGTCGTAGGGCACGGGCGAGGCGCGCAGGCGCTCGGCGTGGGCCCGGCGCTGGTCGATGGGCGATCCACGCAGCGCGCCGACGGTCTCGGCATAGGTGTCCGGGTCCACGCGCTCCAGTATGGTGCCGGGCGGCAGCGGCTCGTTCGGCGCGGCGCCGAGGGCCGCGACCATCACCCGGGTGTCGTCCAGCGTGGCCCAGCCGCGTGCGGCCAGGGCGGCGTCCAGCCCGGCCGGGCGGCTGAACGGGGTGATGCGCACCACCATCGGCAGGCCGGCGTCGCGGAACACGGCGGCGCACAGCGCCAGGCGCTCGTCCAGCGGCAGGCGGCCGTCGGCCACGGCCTGCACGCAGCGGGCGCGCTTGGCCTTGCCGGGGTTGAAGCGCAGCAGCCAGCCGTCGACCCAGCGCTGCTGCGGCGGCGCGCTGGCGTTGATGCCGGCGTCCTCGATGCGCGACAGCAGGGTCTCGGGCCAGGCGGTGGTGGACATGGGCACGGTGGCCGGGTGGCCCGCCAGGTGGTCCGTTCAGGCCGGCCGCGCGGCCGTGGCCGCCGGCGCGCCGAGCGCGGCCATGCGCTGCACCAGCTCGCGGGCGAACTCGACATAGGCCTGCGCGCCCTTGGACGCCGGGTCGAAGACCACGCCGGGCTGGCCGTAGCTGGGCGCCTCGGCCAGGCGCACGTTGCGCGGGATCACGGCGTTGAACACCTTGTCGCCGAAGTGGCCCTTGAGCTGCTCGCTGACCTGCTGCTGCAGCGTGATGCGCGGGTCGAACATCACCCGCAGCAGGCCGATGATCTGCAGCTCGCGGTTGAGGTTGGCGTGCACCTGCTTGATGGTGTTGACCAGGTCCGACAGGCCCTCCAGCGCGAAGTACTCGCACTGCATCGGCACGATCACGCCGTGGGCGCTGCACAGGCCGTTGAGCGTGAGCAGGCTCAGCGAGGGCGGGCAGTCGATCAGCACGAAGTCGTAGGCGCCGGCCGGGTCCTGCGCGGCGGCGGCCAGCGCGGTGCGCAGGCGCTCGTTGCGGCGCTCCAGGGCGACCAGCTCGACCTCGGCGCCGGCCAGCTCGCGGTTGGCGCCCAGCACATCGTAGCCGCCGGCCTCGCTGCGCTGGCGCGCCTCGACGATGCTGGCGGCCTCCAGCAGCACGTCGTAGACCGACAGCGGCATCGCCCGCTTGTCGATGCCCGAGCCCATCGTCGCGTTGCCCTGCGGGTCCAGGTCGACTACCAGCACCCGCTGGCCGACCTTGGCCAGGCCGGCGGCGAGGTTGACGGTGGTGGTCGTCTTGCCGACGCCGCCCTTCTGGTTCGCGATGCAAAAGACTTTGGCCATGGGTCGGAAGTATCGCCGCTCGGGGTGGGCGCTCCGGTGGGCTGTCGAGTGGGCGGTGGCGGCCGGGGCGATGCTGTACCGGCCGCGGGCGGCGTGGCTCAGGCGGCGGGCGGGTTCGCCGGGCGCATCCACACCAGGCAGCGCTGGGCGTCCAGGCCGGGCACCTGCAGTTGTTCCACGTGAAACACGTCGATGTCGGCCGGCAGGGCGGCCTGCTCGTCGGCGGGCAGCTTGCCCTTCATCGCCGCCCAGACGCCCTGCTCCGCCAGCAGCGGCCGCGTCAGGCGGGTGAAGTCGACCAGCGATGCGAAGGCGCGCGAGGTGATCAGGTCGTAGCGGTGGCCGGCCGGGGCCAGGGTCTCGACGCGGGCGTGCAGCCCGTGCAGGTTGGGCAGGCGCAGCTCGGCCGCCACCTGGCGGATGAAGCTGGCCTTCTTGGCCACGGTGTCCACGCAGCTGACGTCCCAGGCGGGCTCGACCACGGCCAGCACCACGCCCGGCAGGCCGCCGCCGCTGCCCACGTCCAGCAGGCGCAGGCCCGGGCCGGCGTCGGCGCGGGCCGCGGCGTGGCGGCGCAGTGCGGGCAGCACGGCCAGGCAGTCGATCAGGTGGTGGCTGAGCATCTCGGCCGGCTCGCGCAGCGCCGTCAGGTTGTAGACGCGGTTCCAGCGCTGCAGCAGGGCCAGGTAGGCGCACAGGCGGTCGACGGCGGTGTCGTCCAGCGCCAGGCCCAGGGCCTGGGCGGCGGCGCGCAGCTGGCCGGGGACGTCGGGCGCGGTGCCGTTGGGCGTGGTGCCGGCGGGCGCGGGGTGCGGTGCGGCGGCCATCTCAGGCGGCGTCCTGCGTCGCATCGGAAGCGGCCGAGGCCGCAGCTCCGGCTGCCGTGCCGGCGTCGGCGAAGCCCTTGAAGCGCCCTTTCTTCAGGTGCACCAGCAGCAGCGAGATCGCCGCCGGCGTGACGCCCGAAATGCGAGAGGCCTGGCCCAGGGTTTCCGGCCGGAACTTGCTCAGCTTCTGGCGCACCTCGAAGCTCAACGCCTGCACCTGGCCGTAGTCCAGCTCGGCGGGCAGCTTCAGGTGCTCGAAGTGCGCGGCGCGCTCGACGTCCTCGATCTGCTTGCCGATGTAGCCGGCGTACTTGGTGGCGATCTCGACCTGCTCGACCACCGCGTCGGCCAGGTCGGCGCCCAGCTCGGCGGCCAGTGTTTCACGTGAAACAGCGCTGGGCGCCCCGCCCTGCCCGCGGGCCACGGCGGCGGCCTGCAGCACCGCGTCGTAGCCGATGCCGGGGCGGCGCAGCAGGTCGGCCAGCGTGTACTCGCGCTCGATGGCCTTGCCCAGCAGGCGCTCGGCGTCGGCGGCGGGCAGCGTGCCGGGGTGCACCCAGCTGGTCTTGAGCTGCTGCTCGGTGCGGGCCACCGCGTCGCGCTTGCGGTTGAAGGCGTCCCAGCGCCGGTCGTCGACCAGGCCGATCTGGCGGCCCAGCTCGGTCAGCCGGGCGTCGGCGTTGTCCTCGCGCAGCTGCAGGCGGAACTCGGCGCGGCTGGTGAACATGCGGTAGGGCTCGCTGACGCCCTTGGTGATCAGGTCGTCGACCAGCACGCCCAGGTAGGCCTGGTCGCGGCGCAGCGCCAGCGGCGGCTGGCCGCGCACCTGCAGCGCCGCGTTGGCGCCGGCGTACAGGCCCTGGGCCGCGGCCTCCTCGTAGCCGGTGGTGCCGTTGATCTGGCCGGCGAAGAACAGGCCGGCGATGGCCTTGGTCTCGAAGCTGGACTTGAGCTCGCGCGGGTCGAAGTAGTCGTACTCGATCGCGTAGCCGGGGCGCAGGATGTGCGCGCGCTCCAGCCCGGGCATGGACTGCACCGCGGCCAGCTGGATGTCGAAGGGCAGCGAGGTGGAGATGCCGTTGGGGTAGAACTCGTGCGTGGTCAGGCCCTCGGGCTCCAGGAAGATCTGGTGGCTGTCCTTGTCGGCGAAGCGGTTGACCTTGTCCTCGATGCTCGGGCAGTAGCGCGGGCCCACGCCCTCGATCACGCCGGTGAACATCGGGCTGCGGTCGAAGCCGGAGCGGATGATCTCGTGCGTGCGGGCGTTGGTGTAGGTGATCCAGCAGGGCAGCTGGCGCGGGTGCTGGCTGGCGTGGCCCAGGAAGCTGAACACCGGCACCGGGTCCAGGTCGCCGGGCTGCTCGGTGCACTTGGCAAAGTCGATGCTGCGGCCGTCGATGCGCGGCGGCGTGCCGGTCTTCAGCCGGCCCTGCGGCAGCTTCAGCTCCTTCAGCCGCGCCGACAGGCGCACCGCCGGCGGGTCGCCGGCGCGGCCGGCGGCGTGGTTCTGCAGGCCGATGTGCACCCGGCCGTCGAGGAAGGTGCCGGCGGTCAGCACCACCGCCTGGCCGCGGAAGGCGATGCCCGACTGCGTGACCGCGCCCACCACGCGGTCGCCCTCGACCATCAGGTCGTCCACCGCCTGCTGGAACAGCCACAGGTTGGCCTGGTTCTCCAGCCGGTGGCGGATCGCCGCCTTGTAGAGGATGCGGTCGGCCTGGGCGCGGGTGGCGCGCACCGCCGGGCCCTTGCTGCCGTTGAGGATGCGGAACTGGATGCCGGCCTCGTCGGTGGCCGCGGCCATCGCGCCGCCCAGCGCGTCCACCTCCTTGACCAGGTGGCCCTTGCCGATGCCGCCGATGCTGGGGTTGCAGCTCATCTGGCCCAGCGTCTCGATGTTGTGGGTCAGCAGCAGCGTCTTGCAGCCCATGCGGGCCGCGGCCAGTGCGGCCTCGGTGCCGGCATGGCCGCCGCCGACGACGATGACGTCGAAAGTCTCAGGGTGGAGCACGGTGGGGGGCAGCGCCTGGCGGCGCCGCGGTCAGGGGGAGGAGCGGTATTGTAAAAAGCCGGTCCGTCCGCGTGCCGCCTGGGGGCGGGCCGGACGGCCCCAGATACTGCAAGCCGTCACCGATGCCTGAACTCACGCCACCACCACCTGCCAGCCGCCCCAGTTGCCGCCCGGCCTGCGCGGCCTGCTGCATCGCGCCGTCGATCAGCTCGCCGATCCCCGGCATGCCGCAGGGCAAGCCGGCCGGCGTGCCCTGCGTGCAGCTGGACGAGGCGCTGCGCTGCCGCCTGTTCGGCCGGCCCGAGCGGCCGGCGGTGTGCGCGTCGCTGCAGCCCTCGGCCGAGATGTGCGGTACCGACCGCGCGCAGGCCCTGGCCTGGCTGCAGCGGCTGGACGCCGCCACCGCGCCGCCCGGCGGCTGAACGGCTTCAGGTGCCGGCGGCCGCCCAGGCGGCGCCGGTTGCCGCGGTGCCCGGGTCGCCGTCCGCCTGCGGGGCGGGCACGGTGCGCCGCTGCGACTGGCGGCGGTCCCACCAGCGATCGAAGAAGTAGTGCGCGACGGTGTTGCAGATCGGCTCGACGACGGTGATCGCGCCGGCCACCGTGACGCTGCCGGTCAGCGCGTAGCTGACGCCGAAGGCGATGCCGAGGTGCATGACGCCGAAGCTGGCGGACTTGGCCATCGTGGGACTCCTGGATTCGGGGGGACGGCGAGAGTTTGATCCAGGCTATCGAATTGAACCAATCGATTGCAACGAAGGCCGTCATAGACTCGGCCATGGCCGCCCTTCCCCCACCCGCGCTGGCCGAGCGCCTGCAGTCGCTGTACCCGGTGCTGGCGGCACTGCCGCCGGCGCTGCGCGACGAGACCCTGTCGCAGCAGGCGCTGCACCTGGCCCTGCCGGAGGGCCAGCGCCTGTTCGACGAGGGCGCGCCCTGCCAGGGCTTCCCGATGGTGCTGTCCGGCGAGGTGCGGGTGGCCCGCGGCAGCGCCGGCGGCCGCTCGCTGGAGCTGTACCGCGTCGGCCCGGGCGAGCTGTGCGTGGCGTCCACGTCCTGCCTGTTCGGCCAGCGGGCGCTGGTGGCCCACGGCAGCACCGCCGCGGCGACCGAGCTGGTGGTCCTGGCGCCGCCGGCCTTCGAGCGCTGGACCGCGGTCGAGCCCTTCCGCCGCTTCGTCTTCGGCGTCTTCGCCGACCGCCTGGCCGACCTGATGGCGCTGACCGAGGCGGTGGCCTTCCAGCGCCTGGACCAGCGCCTGGCCGCGGCGCTGCTGGGCCGCGGCGCGGTGCTGCACGGCACGCACCAGGCGCTGGCCGACGAGCTGGGCACGGTGCGCGAGATCGTCACCCGCCTGCTGCGCCGTTTCGAGCGCGCCGGCTGGGTGGCGGTGGGTCGCGAGCGCGTGGACATCCGCGACGCCGCGGCGCTGCGCGCGCTGGCCGCCGGCGCCGCGCCGCGCTGACCGGCCCGCCCCTGCCGGCTGGGTGACCGCGGTCACAGACGCCGCCCGGGGTCGCGGCGCACCATGCGCGGCATCGGCGTCGTGCCGAGCAACGCTAGGAGGACCGTATGAAACTCAACGTCGGCGGCATCGACCGCATCGCCCGCATCGTCGTCGGTCTGGTGCTGATCGCGCTGGCCGCCACCGGCACGGTGGGCGCCTGGGGCTGGATCGGCGTCGTGCCGCTGCTGACCGGCGCGGTCGGCTTCTGCCCGCTGTACCCGCTGATCGGCATGAACACCTGCCCGATGAAGAAGACCTGAGCGGCGGCGGCACGGCCCCTGCGCCGCGGCCGGAATGACGAAGGCCCGGTCATGCCGGGCCTGTTCGTTTCCGCCGCCGGCCGGGGCCCGCGGGAGAAGGAGAACGGCCCGCGGGCGGGCCGTTCCAAAACCGGTGGCGCGTGCGCGCCCCCGGGAGCAAATGGGCGGGCTTACCAGCCGTGCTTGGGCAGCTGGGTGGTGCCTTGGGTGCGGGCGATGGCGACTTGCATGGCGTACTCCGTGTGCGGTGGGTGAAGTCGCGCCGGATCTCAGCGCTTGTGAGAATTTCACCAGCCGCTCCCGCCATGCGGTACTGTCAAGTCTTACAGGGGTAATTTCACCGACCGCCGGCGGCCGGTGTGTGCTAGGCGCGCGGGCGCGCTCGCGGGCTGTGCCGGGCGCGCGGTGCGCCTCAGCTGATCAGCCCCAGGCGCAGCGCCTTGAGCACCGCCTGGTGCTTGCTGGCGCAGTCCAGCTTGTGCATCGCGTTGTTGACGTGCAGCACCGCGGTGCGCTCGCTGATGCCCAGGATGGCGCCCACCTCCCAGGCCGTCTTGCCCTCCATCGTCCAGCGCAGGGCTTCCAGCTCGCGCGGCGTCAGGTTGGGGCGGTTGACGTCCTTGGCGGGGGACAGCACCCGCAGCGCCGTGTCCTGGGCGTAGACCGCGAACAGCTGCAGGTCGGCGACCAGGCGCGTCAGCTCGGCGCCATCGTCGGGCAGCGGGTCCTCGCGCTCAACCCCCAGAACGAAATGGCGGCCCTCGGGCAGGTGCAGCGCCATCGCGATGCCGGTGCGGTAGCCGAAGCGCGCCTGCTCCTCCCACAACTCGCCCAGGCCCTGGCTGGTGTAGGTGGACTGGTCCCAGATGATCGGCACCGAGTGGCGGCGGCAGTGCTGCATCACCGGGTCGCGGCGCATGCCGGTGACGTTGTTCAGCACGTCCTCGACGCCGGCCGGCGCGTTGCTGACGGTCATGAACTCGGAGCGCCCGACGGCGAAGTCGATCACCGCCATTGCCGACACGGTGCGGAAGCCGAGCCGGTGCGTGAAGCGCACCACCTCGTCCCGGAAGGCGTCGCGGCTGCCCGCCACCAGTACCGATGCAAAACCACCTTGCAGCATGCCGATCGATCCGGTCCTTCAGGCCTGCCTGGTCGTGCCCTGCAAGGGTTTACATGTTCTCAACCGGCGGGCGTTGCCGAACACTGCCCAGCCCATCGGCAATCGTCTTGGTGTCGCGCATGACTACAGCACTCCCGCATTGTCCCGCCTGGACTTTGCACGCCTGGCCGCCGCTATTGTGGCAGGTCGGCAAGAAAATCCCGTTGCAGCTGCGACACCTGGGCACGCAGGTCACGAACCCGGGCGACGCGATGTTCCGCACCGTCGGGCAAACCCTGTGGGCCGGCCACGGCGAGGAGGGCGATGTCGGCCTGGCCTGGGACTGGGTGCACCTGGGCCGCGGCGTGGTGGCGATGGCCGATCCGATGGCGGTGGTGACCAACCTGCGCCTGGTCGGCGACGAGGGCGAGGTGCTGGGCCCGCTGGAATCGGCGCGGCACTTCAACACCCTGGTCCATGCCCTGCCCTGGCAGCACGAGGTCGAGCGCGCCATCGCCACGCCGGCGGCGCTGCGCCAGCCGGTGCCGGCGCTGACGCAGTGACGCGGCGCGCTCACGTCAGCGCCGAGGCGCGCAGCTGGCGCGCCACGTAGGCCAGGCAGGCGGCGGTGCCGGCGGCGGCCACGGCCAGCGGCAGCAGCAGGTCGGCCGCGCCCAGGGCCTGGCCCTCGAGCACGCGCTGCATCAGCGTGGCCTGGGCCAGCGCCGGCAGCCACAGCTGCCAGGGCTGCTCGCCGGCCGGGTTCAGCACGGTGACCATCGGCAGCAGCGACGCGCCCAGCACCACCAGCGTGTTGTTGGCCTGGGCCTCCTTGAAGCTGCGGCAGCGGATGGCCACGGCCATCATCAGCGCCGACAGCATCGCCGCCAGCGGCAGCAGCAGGGCCAGGAACAGCGCCGCCTCGCGCGCGCCGAACTGGAACATCGCCGCCAGCGTCTCGCTGCGCAGCAGCCACTGGCCGGGCAGGAAGCTCAGGCAGGCCAGCAGCGCCACCGCCATGCCCACGCCGGCCACCGCGCCCCACTTGCCCAGCACGATGGCGCCGCGCGGCACCGGCGTCATCAGCAGCGGCTCCAGCGAGCCGCGCTCGCGCTCGCCGGCGGTGGTGTCCAGCGCGGCGTGCATCGCGCCGTAGAGCACCGCCATCAGCACGAAGAAGGGCAGCATGCGGGTGAACTGCGCGGCGCGCACCTGCGGGTCGGCCAGGTCCTGTTCGTCGACCTGCACCGCCTGCAGCACCGCCACCGGCACGCCGCGCAGCGCCAGCCGCAGCGTGGCCTGCTCCTGGCCGAAGCCCTGCAGCAGGCGCAGCACCGCGCCGGCGGCGCGCTCGGCGCGCGGGTTGCTGCTGGCGCTGAGCAGGCGCAGCGTCGGTGCCAGGCCGTCGGCCAGGTCGCGCTCGAAGCCGGGCGGCACCACCAGCACCGGCTGGCCCAGGCTGCGGCGCAGCAGCGCGGCCTCGTGGTCGGGCGGCGCGGGCTGCACCGTCCAGGCCTGGCGCGCCAGGTAGTTGTGCAGCGTCGGCGCGTCGGCCATGCCCACGGCCAGCAGCGTGCGCTCCTCGGCGCGGGCCTCCAGGTCGGCCACCAGCAGCGACAGCACGAACAGCAGCAGCGGCCCCAGCGCCACCGCGGACAGCAGCACCACGGCCAGCGTGCGGCGGTCGCGCAGCGCGTCCACCCATTCCTTGCGGCCGACGGCCCAGGCGGCGCGGATCATGCGTTCGTCTCCCCGGCGGCCGCGGCGTCGCCATAGGCCAGGCGGACGAAGGCGGCCTCGAAGTCGGCTTCGCCGGCGCGCGCGCGCAGCGCGGCCACGCTGCCGTCGGCCACGGTGCGGCCGCCGGCGACGACGACGACGTGGTCGCACAGCCGCTCGACCTCCTGCATGATGTGCGTGGCCAGCACGATGCACTTGCCCTGCTCGTCGCGCAGCCGGCGCAGCACCTCGCGCAGCGCACGGGTGGCCACCACGTCCAGGCCGTTGGTCGGTTCGTCCAGGATGATGTGCGACGGGTCGTGCACCAGCGCGCGGGCCAGCGCGGTCTTCATGCGCTCGCCCTGGCTGAAGCCCTCGGTGCGGCGGTCCAGCAGCGCGCCCAGGCCCAGCGTGGTGCCCAGCGCGTCGGCGCGGGCGGCGGCGGCGCGCTCGTCCAGGCCGTGCAGCCGGCCGTGGTAGACGATGTTCTCGCGCGCGGTCAGCCGCGGGTACAGGCCGCGCGCGTCCGACAGCACGCCCAGCCGCGCCTGCGCCGCCTGCGGCTGGCGGGCCACGTCGATGCCGGCGATCGCCACATGCCCGCCGTCGGGCACCAGCAGGCCGGCGACCATGCGCAGCGTGGTCGTCTTGCCGGCGCCGTTGGCGCCGAGCAGGCCGGTGATCGCCGCGTCGGCGGCCTGGAAGTCCACGCCGCGCACCGCGTCGACCACCCGCCGGCCGCGGCCGAAGCCGCTGGCGAAGCGCTTGCTCAGGCCCTCGGCGACGATCACCGCGTGCCCCCTTCAGCGGTGGCGGTGCCCGGAGGCTCGAACACCCGCGGCGCCGGCAAGGCGGCGGCGCAGGCGCCGTCGCGCTCGATGCCGGCCAGGGCCGCGTCGTCGTCGTCCTCGGTGATGAAGCGCTGCGCCGCGTCGCGCAGGCAGGCCAGCGCCAGCACGCCGTGGCCGGCGTGCGGCACCACGGTGTGGCGGGCGCGCGCGCCCAGGGCGCGCAGCACGCGTTCAGCATGGCGCGGCGGCGTCACCGGGTCGGCGGTGCCGGACAGCAGCCAGGTCGGCGCCGTGGCCGGCGCCAGGCGGTAGAAGGCCGGGTCGACCGCGGCACGCGGCCAGTCGGCGCACTGCGCGGCGTAGTGGGCGGCGAAGGCCGCGCCGAACAGGTTGCCCGGCGCCGCGGCGGCGGCGCGGTCGGCCGGGTCGCCGGGCGGCGTGGCCGGGCCCAGGTCCTCGCTGCAGACCACCGACAGGTGCTGGCCGGTGGCCACCGCGCCGGCCGCGCCGCCGCCGCCCAGCGCGGCCGACAGCGCCGCCAGCGGCGCCCAGCGGCCCTGGGCCGCCTCGGCGCTGGCCGCGGGCAGGCCGGCGGCCAGCGCGGGCGCGTACAGCGGGGCGCGCAGCAGGGCCAGCGCGGCGTCGCGGTCCAGGCGCAGCGTCTCCTCGCGGCCGCTGACCGGGTGCGGCAGGCGCACCGTGCGCGGCAGCCCGGCCAGCAGCGCCGCCCACTGCGCCGGCAACGTCGGGTGGCGCGCGGCGCAGCCGGCGTCGGCGGCACAGGCGCGGGCCAGCGCGTCCAGCGCGGCCTGGTTGTCGCGCGCGGCGGCCTCGGGCAGGCGCATGTCCGGCGGCGCCACGCCGTCCAGCACCGCGCGGCGCACCCGCTGCGGGAACTGGCGCTGGTAGTCCAGCACCGCCCGCGTGCCGTAGGACGCGCCGATGGCGTTCAGCCGCTGCACGCCCAGCGTGGCGCGCACCGCGTCCACGTCGGTCGAGGCCAGCGTGGTGGTGTAGAAGCGCAGGTCGCCGTGCGGCAGGGCCTGCAGCGCCTGGCGGCAGACCTGCAGGCGCTGGGCGCGGCGGTCGGCGTCCAGCGCGTCGGCCAGCGGGCCCAGCGCGGCGCGCTCGTCGTCGTCGGCGCAGTACAGCGGCGCGCTGCGGCCGGTGCCGCGCTGGTCGACGAAGACCAGGTCGCGGCGCTGGTTCAGCCGGCCCCAGCGCTGGGCCAGCAGGCCGGCCAGGCGGATGGCGCTCTGCCCCGGGCCGCCGGCGAAGAAGAACACCGGGTCGGGCGCCTTGTGCCGGGCCAGCGCCGGCAGCACCGCGTAGTGCACGTCGATCTGCGGGCCCCGCGGACGCGCCGGGTCCAGCGGCCGGCGCACGCTGCCGCACAGCGCGGCGTGCGGCAGCTGCGGCAGGCGGCAGGGGCGGGCGGCTGCGTCGGGTGCGGGTGTGGCCAGGTGGCCGCTGGCCGGCTGCCCGTCGGCCGGCACGCCGGCCGACGGCACCGTGCGGCCATCGCCCGCCGCGGCGGCCGGCAGCGCCAGGGCGGCCAGCGCCAAAGCGGCCAGGGTGCCGGTCGTGCCGCGTGCCGCAGCACGCCGCGGCGGCCGTCTGGCCGGCGCGCCCGGCTTCACGCCAGCAGGGCCTTCAGCTCGCCGCGGGCGATCAGGCGCTGCAGGTCCTCGGCGCCGCCGACCAGGCTGCCCTTGACGAAGACCATCGGGAAGGTCGGCCAGCCGGTCCACATCTTCAGCGCGTTGCGCCGGCGCCAGCCGCCGAAGTAGCTGCCGTAGTCCAGGTCGTGGTGGGCCACGCCGGCGGCGTCCAGCGCGCGGCGCGCCTTCTTCACGAAGGGGTTGCCGGCCATGCCGACCACCACCACCGGGTGGCGGGCGATGGCCGCCTGCACCTCGCCGACGAGGTCGGCGTGCAGGCTGGCCACCTGGGCGCGCACGGCGGGGTGGATGGTGGATTCGTCGAGCACAGGACGGGGCATGACAACGGGCCTCGGCAGCGGATGCGGGCCCACAGCATACTGTGCGCCGCCCTGCCTGCCCCCTACCGAGGAGACCCCCGCATGAAGCTCTACTACAGCCCCGGCGCCTGCTCGCTGACCGCGCACATCGTGCTGCACGAGTCCGGCCTGCCCTTCGAGGCCATCTGCGCGCCGACCAAGACCAAGAAGCTGCCCGACGGCAGCGACTACCTGGCGATCAACCCGCGCGGCTACGTGCCGCTGCTGGAGCTGGACGACGGCCAGCGCATGACCGAGGTGCCGGCCATCGTGCAGTACGTGGCCGACCAGGTGCCCGCCAAGCAGCTGGCGCCGGCCTTCGGCACGATGGCCCGCTACCGGCTGATCGAGTGGCTGACCTTCGTCAGCACCGAGCTGCACAAGGGCGGCTTCTCGCCGCTGTTCAACCCGAACAGCAACGACGCCTTCAAGGACTTCAGCCGCGGCCGCCTGGCCGAGCGCCTGAAGTGGGTGGACGAGCAGCTGGCCGGCAAGACCTTTCTGCTGGGCGAGGCCTTCAGCGTGGCCGACGCCTACCTGTTCGTCGTCACCAATTGGTCCAAGGTGATGAACGTCGACCTGGCGCCCTACCCGAACCTGCTGGCCTGGCGCGAACGCGTGGCCGCCCGCCCGGCGGTGCAGGCGGCGCTGAAGGCCGAAGGCCTGGCCTGAACGGCGCCGGGGCGGCGCCAGCGCGCCGCCCGGGTGGCCACCCGGCTCAGGCGCCGGCCGCGCGCGGCCGGCCGCCGAAGATGGCGGTGCCGATGCGCACCAGCGTCGCGCCCTCGGCCACCGCGGCCTCCAGGTCGGCGCTCATGCCCATGCTCAGCGTGTCCAGCTCCAGGCCGTCGGCGTTCAGCGCGGCCAGCAGCTCGCGCAGCGCGCGGTGCGGGGCGCGCTGGGCCAGCGGGTCGGCCGCCGGCTCGGGGATGGCCATCAGCCCGCGCAGGCGCAGCCGCGGCAGCGCCGCCACTGCGCGGGCCAGCGCCGGCACCTCGGCCGGCGCCAGGCCGCTCTTGCTGGCCTCGCCGCTGATGTTGACCTGCAGGCAGACCTGCAGCGGCGCCAGCTGCGGCGGGCGCTGCTCGGCCAGGCGCTGGGCGATCTTCAGCCGGTCCACCGAGTGCACCCAGTCGAAGGCCTCGGCCACCGGCCGGGTCTTGTTGCTCTGCAGCGGGCCGATCAGGTGCCACTGCAGCTGCGCGCGCAGGTCGGCCAGCGCGGCGATCTTGTCCAGCGCCTCCTGCACGTAGTTCTCGCCGAAGGCCCGCTCGCCGGCGGCGGCGGCCTCGCGCACCGCGTCGGCGCCGAAGGTCTTGCTCACGCACAGCAGCGTGACGCTGTCCACGGGCCGCCCGGCGGCGGCACAGGCCTGTGCGATGCGGCTATGGACTTGCCGCAGGTTGCCGATAACGCTGGTCATAATGATTTGGTCGCCCCCGGATCCGCGGGGGGCCGCCGCGGGCTGCGCCGCCGGCGGCCGGTCGCCTGGGGCGGTCCGGCCGGGCGGCAGCGGCCCGAGCCTACCTCACGCCACCATGGACATCACCCAACTGCTGGCCTTCTCGGTCAAGAACAAGGCCTCCGACCTGCACCTGTCCGCGGGCCTGCCGCCGATGATCCGGGTCAACGGCGATGTGCGGCGCATCAACGTCGAGCCGCTGGACCACAAGGCGGTGCACGCCATGGTCTACGACATCATGAACGACGCCCAGCGCAAGGCCTACGAGGACACGCTGGAGTGCGACTTCTCCTTCGAGATCCAGGGCCTGGCGCGCTTCCGCGTCAACGCCTTCAACCAGAACCGCGGCGCCGGCGCGGTGTTCCGCACCATCCCCAGCAAGATCCTGACGCTGGAGCAGCTGAACGCGCCGAAGATCTTCGCCGACCTGGCACTGCGCCCGCGCGGCATGGTGCTGGTCACCGGCCCCACCGGCTCGGGCAAGTCGACCACGCTGGCGGCGATGATCAACCACCTCAACGAGAACGAGTACGGCCACGTGCTGACCGTGGAGGACCCGATCGAGTTCGTCCACGAGAGCAAGAAGTGCCTGGTCAACCAGCGCGAGGTCGGCCCCCACACGATGAGCTTCAGCAACGCGCTGCGCTCGGCGCTGCGCGAGGACCCGGACGCCATCCTGGTCGGCGAGATGCGCGACCTGGAGACCATCCGCCTGGCGCTGACCGCGGCCGAGACCGGCCACCTGGTCTTCGGCACCTTGCACACCAGCAGCGCGGCCAAGACGGTGGACCGCATCGTCGACGTGTTCCCCGCGGCCGAGAAGGAGATGGTGCGCGCGATGCTGTCCGAATCGCTGGTGGCGGTGATCTCGCAGACCCTGTGCAAGCTCAAGGACGGCAGCGGCCGCGCCGCGGCGCACGAGATCATGATCGGCACCCCGGCCATCCGCAACCTGATCCGTGAGAACAAGGTGGCGCAGATGTACTCGTCGATCCAGACCGGCCAGAACCTGGGCATGCAGACGCTGGACCAGAACCTGGCCGAGCTGGTGCGCCGCGGCGTGATCTCGCCGGCGGAGGCGCGTTCCAAGGCCAAGATCCCCGAGAACTTCCCCGGCTGATCGCGCCACAATCCGCTTCGAAGTCCCGGGGAGAGTGACGCACCATGGAACGCGACCAGGCCTCCAAGTTCATCAACGACCTGCTGCGGCTGATGACCGCGCGCAGCGGGTCCGACCTGTTCCTGACCGCCGACTTCCCGCCGGCGATCAAGGTCGACGGCAAGGTCACCCGCGTCTCGCCGCAGCCGCTGACCGGCCAGCACACGCTGGCGCTGGCGCGCTCGGTGATGAACGAGCGCCAGGCCGCCGAGTTCGAGCGCACCAAGGAGTGCAACTTCGCCATCGCGCCCTCGGGCATCGGGCGCTTCCGCGTCAACGCCTTCATGCAGCAGGGCCATGTCGGCCTGGTGATGCGGACCATCCCGCAGACCCTGCCGACCATCGACGGCCTGGGCCTGCCGCCGGTGATGAAGGAGGTCGCGATGACCAAGCGCGGCCTGGTCATCATGGTCGGCGCCACCGGCTCGGGCAAGAGCACTTCGCTGGCCGCGCTGATCGACTGGCGCAACGAGAACAGCTACGGCCACATCATCACCATCGAGGACCCGGTGGAGTTCGTGCACCCGCACAAGAACTGCATCATCACCCAGCGCGAGGTCGGCATCGACACCGACGGCTGGGAGATGGCGCTGAAGAACACGCTGCGCCAGGCGCCCGACGTGATCCTGATGGGCGAGATCCGCGACCGCGAGACCATGGAGCACGCGGTGGCCTTCGCCGAGACAGGCCACCTGTGCATCAGCACGCTGCACGCCAACAGTGCCAACCAGGCGCTGGACCGCATCATCAACTTCTTCCCCGAGGAGCGCCGGGCCCAGTTGCTGATGGACCTGTCGCTCAACCTCAAGGCCATCGTCTCGCAGCGCCTGCTGCCGCGCGAGGAGGGCAAGGGCCGCATCGCCGCGGTGGAGATCCTGCTGAACACGCCGCTGATCGCCGAGCTGATCTTCAAGGGCGAGGTCCACGAGATGAAGGACCTGATGCGCCGCTCGCGCGAGCTGGGCATGCAGACCTTCGACCAGGCGCTGTACGACCTGTACGAGGGCGGCGTCATCACCTACGAGGACGCGCTGCGCAACGCCGACTCGGTCAACGACCTGCGGCTGCAGATCAAGCTGCACAGCAAGCGCGCGCGCAGCCGCGACCTGTCGGCCGGCACCGAGCACCTGAGCATCATGTGAGGTCCGGCGCGGCGCGCCGGCGGCGGCCGTAAACTGGCCGCCCCCCCTTGCCGCGAGCCGCGCCATGAAGACCTACGACCCCGTTCCCAGCCGCCGCGTCGCCTTCCTGGGCCTGGGCGTGATGGGCCACCCGATGGCCGGCCACCTGGCCCGCGCCGGGCACCAGGTCACCGTCTACAACCGCACCGCGGCCAAGGCCCAGGCCTGGGTGGCCGAGCACGGCGGCCTGGGCGGGCGCGCGGCCGCCACGCCGCGCGAGGCCGCCGCCGGCGCCGAGTTCGTCTTCGCCTGCGTCGGCAACGACGACGACCTGCGCAGCGTGGTGCTGGGCGCCGACGGCGCCTTCGCCGGCATGGCCGAGGGCGCGGTCTTCGTCGACCACACCACCGCGTCGGCCGAGGTCGCGCGCGAGCTGCACCGCGCCGCGCGCACGCTGGGCCTGCACTTCGTCGACGCGCCGGTCTCGGGCGGCCAGGCCGGCGCGGTCAACGGCGCGCTGACGGTGATGTGCGGCGGCGACGCCGCACCCTTCGACGCGATGCGTCCGGTGGCCCTGGCCTTCGCCCGCGCCGTCACCCGCGTCGGCGCCTCCGGTGCCGGCCAGCTGGCCAAGATGGTCAACCAGGTCTGCATCGCCGGCCTGGTGCAGGGCCTGGCCGAGGCCATCGCCTTCGGCCAGAAGGCCGGCCTGGACATGAAGCAGGTGCTCGAGGTCATCGGCAAGGGCGCCGCCCAGAGCTGGCAGATGGACAACCGCGGCAAGACCATGGTCGACGACCAGTTCGACTTCGGCTTCGCCGTCGACTGGATGCGCAAGGACCTGGGCCTGGTGCTGGACGAGGCCCGACGCAACGGCGCGCGCGTGCCGGTGACCGCGCTGGTCGACCAGTTCTACGCCGACGTGCAGGCCCAGGGCGGCGGGCGCTGGGACACCTCCAGCCTGATCCGGCGCCTGAAGTAGGCGCCGGCGCGCCGCGCGCGCCTGCCCCTACTTCTTCGGCGCCGGCTGCATCGCCGCCAGCTCGGCCTCGCTGATCAGCTCGAACACCCGCACCACCTTGGCCACGCCGCCGACGCCGCGGGCCAGCGCGGTGGCGCGGTCGGCCTCGCGCTCGGTGACGCGGCCCATCAGGTAGACGACGCTGCGCTCGGCGACCACCTTGATGGCGTTGGCCTGCAGGTCGGCGGCGTCGATCATGCTGGCCTTGACCTTGCTGGTCAGGATGGCGTCGTTCGAGCGCGCCGCCAGCGAGCTGGCGCCGGCCACCGCCAGCTCGTTGACCGTGCCGCGCACGTTCTCGATGCGCGAGACCGCCTGTTCCACCGCGCTGCGGTCGGCCTCGCTGGCCACCTCGCCGGTGATCAGCACGGTGCGGTTGAAGCTGGTGGTGTTGACATGGCCGCGCTCGCCCACCGCGTCGCGCACTCGGCTGACGGCCTTGAGCTCGATGGCCTGGTCCTCCAGCTGGATGCCGGTGGTGCGGCGGTCGGTCACCGACAGCGCGGTGCCGACCATCGCGCCGCCGACGACCAGCGGCGCGCAGCCGGCCAGCAGCGACGCGGCGGCCAGCAGTGCCGCCAGCAGCACGGTGGGGCGCGTGGCCGACGGGGTACGGGGGGTGGGGGTCATGCAGGTTCCTGTTCGCCCAGCAGTTGCAGATCGATCGCGTCGCACAGGCAGTGCAGCACCAGCAGCTGCACCTCGAGCACGCGGGCGCGGCGCTCGTGCGGCACGGCCACCAGCACGTCGGTCTCGCCCAGCACGGCGCGCAGCGCGCCGCCGCTGCGCCCGGTCAGCGCGATCACGGTCATGTCCTTGCCCTGCGCGGCCACCGCGGCGGCCAACAGGGCGGGGTGGTCGCCTTCGGCGTCGACCAGCAGCAGCAGGTCGCCGGGCTGGCCCAGGGTCTCGACCTGGCGCGCCAGCAGCCGCTCGGCACCGGCCGACTGCGACAGCAGGGCCGACAGCGCCGCGCCATCGGCCCCCAGCGCCAGCGCCGGCAGGCCGGGGCGCTCGCGCTCGAAGCCGGTGATCAGCGCGCTGGCGAACCACTGCGCCAGGCTGGCGCCCGCACCCATGCCCGCGGCCAGCACCCGGCCCCCGGCGGTGAGCCCGGCCACCAGGGCCTGCGAGGCCTCGCCCACCGGCCGGCCCAGGGCGTCGGCGGCCTGGTACTGCAGGTCGGCGCTCTCGAAGAACTGCTGCTGGATTCGCTGTTCGACCATCGTCACGGGATCATATGACAGGGGGTCGGCCGGCTGGTTCCCTGGCCGTGCCGCCGGGGCTCAGAGGCTGAGAGGATTTCGATCGTGGCCGAGCGGCGCGCCCAGAGCCGGCCGATCTAGGCGCAAAGCGCAGCCATAGCCCGGGCTATGGCGAGCATTTGCAACGACGAGCGGGCGGCTTTGGGCGTGACGAGCGGGCATGAGCGAAAAACTCTCAGACTCTCAGGCGCCGAAGGCCGCCGGCAGCCACTGCAGCGCCTCGCCGTCGATGACCACCACGTCGAAGCGGCAGGGCGGCAGCACCGGCAGCGCCATCAGGTAGTGCTGCGCGGCGCGCACGATGCGCTGCTGCTTGGGCAGCGAGACGCTGGCCGCCGCGCCGCCCTGGGCCGTGCTGCGCCGGGCGCGCACCTCGACGAAGACCAGGGTGCCGTCGCGGTCGCGCAGGATCAGGTCGATCTCGGCGCCGCGCTGGCGCGGCCCGCCGGCCAGCCGATAATTGCGCGCCACCAGGCGCAGGCCCTGGCGCTGCAGGTGTTCGAGCGCCCGGTCCTCGGCGCGGTCGCCGATGGCCTTGGTGCCGGCCGGCGCAGACGCCGGCGCCGCACCGGCCGCGGCGCCGCGAACCCCACTCCACAGGCTGCCGTTCTTGACCATCGCCCCCTCCCCGCCCGACCTGCCGGGCCCGCCGGCCTCGCTGGCCGCGCTGCTGCTGCAGGCCGCCGCGGCGGCCACCGCCGGCCAGCAGCACCCGGCCGGCGCACTCTACGTGGTGGCCACGCCGATCGGCAACCTGGCCGACCTGACGCTGCGCGCCATCCACCTGCTGGCCGGGGTCGACGCGGTGGCCTGCGAGGACACCCGCGTCACCGGCCAGCTGCTGCGCCACCTGGGCCTGGACAAGCCGCTGCTCGCGCTGCACCAGCACAACGAGGCCAGCGCCGCCCAGGCGGTGCTGGCGCGCCTGGCCCAGGGCCAGCGCGTGGCCTACGCCAGCGACGCCGGCACGCCGGCCATCAGCGACCCCGGCGCGCTGCTGGTCGCCGCGGTGGCCGCGGCCGGCCACCGCGTGGTGCCGATCCCCGGCGCCAGCAGCGCCGCCGCCGCGCTCAGCGTGGCCGGCGACGCGGCGGCGCAGGGCTTCGTCTTCACCGGCTTCCTGCCCGGCAAGGGCGCCGAGCGCCGCGGCGCGCTGCAGGCCGCGGCGGCGGCGCCGGGCTGCCAGGTGCTGTTCGAGGCGCCGCACCGCATCGCCGCGCTGGCCGCCGGCCTGGCCGAACTGGCGCCGGCGCGCCGCGTCACGCTGTGCCGCGAGCTGACCAAGCAGTTCGAGACCGTCGCGACCCTGCCCGCCGCCGAGCTGCCGGCCTGGCTGGCCGCCGACGCCCACCGCAGCCGCGGCGAGTTCGTGCTGGTGCTGCACGCCCTGCCGGCCGCGCCGGCCGACGGCGACGCGCTGGACGCCGCCGCCGAGCGCCTGCTCGCCGCGCTGGTGCCGGTGCTGCCGCTGAAGCCCGCGGTGGCCCTGGTGGCCGAGCTGACCGGCGCGCCGCGCAACGCGCTGTACCAGCGCGCGCTGGCACTGCGCGACGAGGCCGGCAGGGACGACGCTGCAGACCACCCCGCGTACGACCCCTCGGACGACCCCGCGGACGGGTCCGCCGCCCCCGCCTGAGCCCCCGCCGGGCCTGCCCGCCGCAGGGTCATCGCGCGGCCCTGCAGCCGCGCACCCTGCTGCCTACAATCGCCCGATGATCTCGCGCGAACCCACCCTCGAACGCCTGGCCCTGGCCCAGCAGCTGCTGATCGACCCCTTCGGCCTGGACGAGGCCAAGCTGGCGAACGCGCTGAACGTCATCGGCGAGCACCGCATCGACGACGCCGACCTGTACTTCCAGATCACCCGCCACGAGGGCTGGAGCCTGGAGGAGGGCATCGTCAAGAGCGGCAGCTTCGGCATCGACCAGGGCGTGGGCGTGCGCGCGGTGGCCGGCGAGAAGACCGCCTTCGCCTACAGCGACGACATCTCCGAGGCCAGCCTGCTCGACGCCGCGCGCACCGTGCGCTCGATCGCCGCGGCCGGCCAGAGCCGCCGCGTCAAGGTCGGCCGCGCACCGCGCATCGCGCCCAGCCGCGCGCTGTACGCGCCGACCGACCCGATCGGCACGCTGGACAGCGCGCAGAAGGTGGCCCTGCTCGAGAAGGTGGAGAAGCTGGCCCGCGCCCGCGACCCGCGCGTGGTGCAGGTGATGGCCGGCGTGGCCGCCGAGTACGACGTGGTGCTGGTGGCCCGCGCCGACGGCACCCGCGCCGCCGACGTGCGGCCGCTGGTGCGCCTGTCGGTCACCGTGATCGCCGAGCACAACGGCCGCCGCGAGGTCGGCTCGGGCGGCGGCGGCGGCCGCTTCGGCCTGGGCTACTTCCAGGACGAGCAGATCGCCCAGTACGTGGACCAGGCGGTCAACGCCGCGCTGACCAACCTCGAGTCGCGCCCGGCCCCGGCCGGCGAGATGACCGTGGTGCTGGGCCCCGGCTGGCCCGGCGTGCTGCTGCACGAGGCGGTGGGCCACGGCCTGGAGGGCGACTTCAACCGCAAGGGCTCGTCGGCCTTCGCCGGCAAGATCGGCCAGCGCGTGGCGGCCAAGGGCGTCACCGTGCTCGACGACGGCACCATCCCCGACCGCCGCGGCAGCCTGAACATCGACGACGAGGGCTGCGCCAGCCAGCGCAACGTGCTGATCGAGGACGGCATCCTCAAGGGCTACCTGCAGGATTCGATGAACGCCCGGCTGATGGGCGTCAAGCCCACCGGCAACGGCCGCCGCGAGAGCTATGCCCATGTGCCGATGCCGCGCATGACCAACACCTACATGCTGGCCGGCGACAAGACCAAGGACGAGATCGTCGCCAGCATCAAGCGCGGCCTGTACGCCACCAACTTCGGCGGCGGCCAGGTCGACATCACCAGCGGCAAGTTCGTGTTCTCGGCCAGCGAGGCCTATTGGGTCGAGAACGGCAAGGTCCAGTACCCGGTCAAGGGCGCCACCATCATCGGCAACGGCCCCGATGCGCTGACCCGCGTCAAGATGATCGGCAACGACCTGTCGCTGGACACCGGCGTCGGCGTCTGCGGCAAGGACGGCCAGAGCGTGCCGGTGGGCGTGGGCCAGCCCACGCTGCGCATCGACGGCCTGACCGTCGGCGGCACCGCCTGAGCGCGACCCGCCGCTCGGGGCCTGCCTGCACCGCCGCGGTGTGGCTTCGGTCACTGCCGGCGAGCCTCAAGACTGCTAGGGTTGCCACCGATAACGGGGTGTCCGCCCGTTCCCCTTGCAGTACCAGGCCCGCCGCATGTCCGAGCTGATCGACCACCTGACGACGCTGACCCGCCTGCGGGACGCCGATGTGCTCGACACCGCGCTGGCCGACCTGGCCCGCGACCTGATGCGCTGCGACAGCGTGGCCATCCACCGTCTGGTCAACGACGGCAGCCAGCAGCGCTGGCTGACCACCGCCCGCGCCGACCGCCCGGTCGACGACAGCCCGGCGCTGGCCCGCTTCGAGGCCGACACCTGCTGCTGTGACCTGCCCGAGACGCCCGACCCCGAGCAGCTGCCGCTGCGCGACGAGCGCCCGCACTGGCTGGACTGCCTGCTGCGCCAGCAGCTGCTGCAGATGCCCGGCGGCGGTCACCGCTGGCTGCAGCCGCTGACCGACGCCGCCGACGTGCCCGCGCCCGGGGTGATCGAGTTCGTGCAGGACGGCCCGCTGGGCGCCGAGCAGCTGCGCATGGTCGGCAGCCTGCTGCGCTTCTACCGCCAGCTGCGCGGCCTGATCGACGAGAACGAGCGCGACGGCCTGACCGGCCTGCTCAACCGCAAGACCTTTGACGAGACCTTCGTGCGCGCCGCGCAGGGCCAGCAGAGCGCCGGCGAGCGCCCCGGCCAGGCCGGCCGCTGGTGGCTGGCCCTGGTCGACATCGACCACTTCAAGCGCGTCAACGACACCCACGGCCACCTGATCGGCGACGAGGTGCTGCTGCTGGCCGCCCGGCTGATGCGCAGCAGCGTGCGCCTGGGCGACCGGCTGTACCGCTTCGGCGGCGAGGAGTTCGTGGTGCTGCTGCGTGCGGGCAACCGCGACCAGGCGCACGAGGCCTTCGAGCGCCTGCGCGGCGAGGTCGAGGTCTTCGACTTCCCGCAGGTGCGCCGCCTGACAGTGAGCGTGGGCTACACCGCCATCGACGCCGACGACACGCCCAGCAGCGCCTTCGCCCGCGCCGACCAGGCGGTCTACGCCGCGAAGCAGGCCGGGCGCAACCGCACGCAGTGGCACGGCGCGCTGGACGGCGCCCAGGCCGAGCAGCCGGTGGCCAGCTGCGGCGAGGTCGAGTTCTTCTGACGGCCCGCGGCCTCAGGCGCCGCAGGCCGGCGTGCCGCTGTTGGCCGGGAAGCTCACGCTGCCGTTGACGGTGGCCGTCTCGGTGCCGGCGCCGGCCAGCACCTTGCTGGTGAAGGTGACGGTGCGCCTGGCCACGTCCACCGCGACGCCGCTGATCGGGGCGCCGCTGGCGTTGTCGTAGACCGTGAAGCCCGCCGCGGCGCCGCTGCCCTCGATCAGGCTGACGTGCATGGCCTTGCCGTCGGACTGGCGGAAGTAGACCTGCAGCGCGTACTTGCTGCCGTTGGCGCCGCGGGCGTTCTCCCAGTACACCTCGCAGTAGGCCGTGGCGCTGAAGCTGTCGGCGGCGCGGGCGCCGTTGCCGCTGGTCGTGGCCGTGGCCACGTCGATGGTCGTGTTGTTCGACGCCGGCAGCGCGGCCGTCAGCGTCAGGGTGCCGCCGGCGGCGGCGGTGTCGAGGCTGTCGTCGCCGCCGCCACAGGCGGCGAGCAGGGTGGCGGCGGCCAGGGCGGCTGCGGCGGCGGCGTGGCGGGCAAGGGACATGGGGTTTCCTGAGCAAGTGGTTGGTCGTCGTGCGGCACGGCCGTGCCGCCTGCCCTGACCTACGCCGGCTTGCGCGGCCAGACGGCTCATCGCCGCGCGTCGCCTGGGTGTCATGCCGCCGTCAGGCACCGCGTGCTACATTCGCCGCTTATGCGCGCTTCGGTGTTCTTCTTTGCGTACTTTTGGTTCTCGCCCCTGACCGGCGGCTGGAGAGGCAAGCGCGCGCAAAGCGAATAGCGAACCGAACACCAGAACAACCGCCGGCAACCCCGGCGGTTTTTTTTGTCCCGACCCGTTTCGACCGACCCCCTCAGGAGCAGACCATGGCCCCCAAGCACCCCGCCAGCCACGCCACCGGCAACGAGCCGGGCTATGGCTTTTCGCTGAGCGAGAAGACCAGCCAGACCGACGACCAGCGCATCCAGGAGGTCACGCCCTTGCCGCCGCCCGAGCACCTGATCCGCTTCTTCCCGATCGCCGGCACGCCGGTGGAGAAGCTGATCGGCGACACCCGCCGCACCGTGCGCCGCATCATGGACGGCAAGGACGACCGGCTGCTGGTGGTCATCGGCCCCTGCTCGATCCACGACCCGGCCGCGGCGATGGACTACGCTCGCAGGCTCAAGGCCGAGCGCGAGCGCTACGCCGACACGCTGGAGATCGTGATGCGCGTGTACTTCGAGAAGCCGCGCACCACGGTGGGCTGGAAGGGCCTGATCAACGACCCCTACCTGGACGAGAGCTACCGCATCGACGAGGGCCTGCGCATCGCGCGCCAGCTGCTGGTCGAGATCAACCGCCTGGGCGTGCCGGCGGGCAGCGAGTTCCTCGACACCATCAGCCCGCAGTACATCGGCGACCTGATCAGCTGGGGCGCGATCGGCGCGCGCACCACCGAGAGCCAGGTGCACCGCGAGCTGTCCTCGGGCCTGTCGGCGCCGATCGGCTTCAAGAACGGCACCGACGGCAACCTGAAGATCGCCACCGACGCGATCCAGGCCGCCAGCCGGCCGCACCATTTCCTGTCGGTGCACAAGAACGGCCAGGTGGCCATCGTGCAGACCAAGGGCAACAAGGACTGCCACGTCATCCTGCGCGGCGGCAAGGCGCCCAACTACGACGCCGCCAGCGTGGCCGCCGCCTGCAAGGAGCTGGAAGCCGCCAAGCTGCCCTGCCAGCTGATGATCGACTGCAGCCACGCCAACAGCAGCAAGCAGCACGAGCGTCAGGTCGACGTGGCGCGCGACATCGCCGCGCAGATGGCCGGCGGCAGCCGCTGCATCTTCGGCGTGATGGTCGAGAGCCACCTGGTCGCCGGCGCGCAGAAGTTCAGCGCCGGCAAGGACGACCCGGCCAAGCTGGCCTACGGCCAGAGCATCACCGACGCCTGCATCGGCTGGGACGACTCGCTGAGCGTGCTGCAGATCCTCAGCGACGCGGTGAAGGCGCGGCGCCAGGGCTGAACGGGCGGGCGGCATGGCGGCGGGCGGCGCCGCCGCCGCCGCTGCGCGTTCAGTGTTTCACGAAGGTGTAGGTCACGGTGTAGTCCATCGTGATCGGCCCGGCGCTGACCTGGGCGGCGATGGTGCCGACGTTGTTGCTGTAGCTGCAGGACTTGATCGCCGCGCCCGGCGGCAGCTGGGCGGCGGCGTCGGCACCGCCGCAGAACTCGTCGCGGCCGGCCGGCGCCGCGGGCAGGCCGTCCACGCAGACCTCGGGGATGGCCGTGCCGCCGATGCCCGACACGCTGGTCTGCACCACCATCGACCAGCTGCCGGCCACCGGCGCCTTGCAGCTGCCCAGGCCCACGGTGACCGTGCCGCCGCCGCTGCTGCTGCCGTCGCTGGCGGTGGCCGTCCAGGACAGCGTGATGCCGGTGGTGGCGATGTTGCCGTTCCAGTCGACCAGCACGCTGCCGGTCGGGCTGCGCAGCGACTGCGTGCAGTGGCTGGCGCTGCAGTCCAGGCGCACGCGCACGGCGTCCAGCACCGCGTCGTAGCCGGTGTGGTCGGCGCTGAAGGCGGTGGAGAAGATGTTGTAGCGGCTGGCGTCCAGCCCGGCGGCGGCCATCTGGCTGCGCAGGTGGGCGTTGACCTTGGCGGCGGCGGCCAGCACCTCGTCGGCGCTCGGGCGGGTGCCGGTCCAGGCGCGGGCCAGGTCGGCCAGCGGCCTGCCGGCGTTGGCGTCCAGCAGCGCCAGCGTGGTCAGCGGCGTGATGTTCACCGTGCCGGCCTGCTGGCTGTACGAGTACCAGACGGCGCCGCTGCCGTCGGTCACCTGCAGCAGGTAGGGCGGGCCCTCGGCGATGCCGACGGTGAAGGCGCCGTTGCTGCCGGTGCGCACGGTGGCCGTCTGGCCGGCGGCGTTGACCACCACGACCTCGCCGTTGCCGATGGGCGCGCCGGTGGCCGCGGTGCCGCTGAGCGTGACCGTGCTGGCGCTGGCGGTGGCTGCGGGCGCGGCGGGGCTGTCGTCGCCGCCGCCGCAGGCGGACAGCAGCGCGGCGCACAGGGCGGCCGCGGCCAGCGGGGCGGTGTGGCGCAGGGCGCGGGCGCGGCGGTGTGGGGGGCGGGGCATGGCGGGTCTCCTGGGGCCGGGGGGGGGGGGGGTGGGGGCGGGGGGGGGGCGGGGCGCCCCGGGGGGGGGGGGGGGGGGGCGTCGCGGCCGGCGGGGCGCCGGTCCGTCCCCGGTTCCCGCCGCGTCGCGGTGCGTCGTGGCTCAGGCCGCGGCCGCCGACCCCGCGGATCGGGGGGCGGCGGCGCGGGGCGCTCAGCGGCTGCCGGCCGCCGGGCGCAGGCGCGCCAGCAGCGCGCGGCCCTCGTACAGGTAGGCCACCTGCGACATCGGCGCGAAGGCGCGGCGCTGCTGCAGCGCCTCCAGCGCGGCCACCGCGCGGGCCAGCGCGTCGACGGCCGGCGCCGGCACCGCCGGCGCCGCGCCGCTGCCCGGCGGCGGCGCGGCGCGCAGGCGGGCGCTGCGGTAGTCGGCCAGCGCCAGCTGCGTCTGCACCTTGGGCAGCGCGCCGTGGGCGCCGCGCAGCGCGTCGGCCAGCCGCCGCGCCTCGTCCTGCCAGTGCGCGGTGTCGGGGCGCGCGCCGGCCTCGGCGGCCAGGGCCAGCGCCTGGGCCTGCCAGTGCAGGCGCAGCTGCACGTCGACGTCCTCGGGCCAGCGCCGCGCGGCGGCGCGCAGCGCCGGGTCCACCGCCTGCAGGCGCTGCCAGCCGCGCGCGGTCGCGCCGGCGTCGACCAGCAGCAGGCCCGAGGCGGTCAGGGTGTCCAGCTGGCGCAGCCGGGTGAAGCGCACGTCCGGGTCCTGGCGCGTCAGCGCGGTCCAGCGCTCGGCCGATTCCAGCGCCCAGCGCTCGGTCGCCTCGGCGTCGCCGCGGGCGGCGGCGGCCATCGCCAGCCAGTGGGCGTTGCCGGCCAGGTCCTCCTGGAAGCGGGCGTTGGCCGGGTTGCCGGCCTCCAGCGCCAGCAGGCGCTGGCGCGCGCGCTGCTCCTCGCGCTCCACCGCCGCCCAGTCGCCGGCGCGGCGGGCGATGGCGCTGGCCAGGTTGTGCACCCAGACCCAGACATGCGGCAGCTCGGCGTGGCCGGGGTCCAGCGCGGCCAGGCTGTCGAGCACGGCGCGCGCGCGCTCGACCTGCTCGCGGCCGCGCTCCAGCGCGCCAGCGGCCATCCAGCCGTCGGCCAGGCGCAGGTGGGTGCGCGCCAGCTCCAGCCGGTGCTTGCGGTCGGGCGGGTCGTCCGGCAGGTGGCGCGTGAACAGCGCGACGGCGCGCTGCAGCAGCGGCTCGGCGCGCGCCATGTCGCCGTCCTCGGCGTGCACGCCGGCCTGGGCCGACAGCACCAGCGCCAGCTCGTAGGCGCTCTCGGCGTCGCGCGCGTCCTCGGCCACCAGGGCCTCCAGCAGCGCGGTGCCGCGGGCGTAGCTGCGCAGCGCGCCGGCGGTGTCGCCCAGGTGCGGCCGGCGGAAGCCGTTGCGCTGCACGTAGCCGACGGTCCGGTAGGCCATGCCCATCTCGCGGCGGATGGCGCGGTCGCTGGGCGTGTCCTTCCCCAGCCGGTCCAGGTAGAGCAGCGCGTCCTCGATCAGGCGCTTGCGCACTGGCGTCGAGCCGGCCAGCGGCTCGACCAGGTCGTGGTAGTCGAACAGCACCGCGTGGGCCAGCTGGCGCAGGTCGTCGAAGCGGGCCTCGGCGCGCCGCGCCTGCTGCCAGGCCAGCACGCTGCTGCCCAGCACCGCGGCCAGCGCCAGCGTGGCCAGCGCCACCGGCAGGCGGTGGCGGCCGACGAACTTGCGCGCGCGGTAGGCCCAGTGCGCCGGCCGCGCCGACACCGGGAAGCCGCCGAGGAAGGCGCGCAGGTCGGCGGCGAAGGCGTCTACGCTGGGGTAGCGGCCGTCCAGCGTCTTGTCCAGCGCCTTGAGCAGCACGTTGTCCAGATCGCCGGCCAGGCGCCTGCGCGTGGCCAGCCACTGCGGGTCGGCGACCAGGCCGGGCGACAGCGCGCTGGGCCGCGTCGGCGTCTCCTCCAGCACGCTGCGCGCGGCTTCGCGGGCGGTGGTGGCGTCGCGGCCGGTCGGGCGCAGGCCGGTCAGCAGCAGGTACAGCAGCACGCCCAGGCTGTAGATGTCGGTGCCGGTGCCCACCGGCTCGCCGCGCACCTGCTCGGGGCTGGCGAAGTGCGGCGTGAACGGGCCCTCGCCGGCCAGCGTGGCCGCGCCGTCGGCGCCGTCCAGCGGGTCCAGCGCCTTGGCGATGCCGAAGTCCAGCAGCTTGACCTGGCCCTCGGGCGTGACCAGCACGTTGCTGGGCTTGAGGTCGCGGTGCACCAGCAGCTGGCGGTGGGCATGGGCCACCGCGTCGGCCAGCTGCAGGAACAGCGCCAGCCGCGCCTCCAGCGGCAGGCCGGCGCAGGCACGGTCGATCGGCTGGCCGTCGACCGCCTCCATCACGAAGTACGGCAGGCCGTCGGGCGTGCGGCCGGCGTCCAGCAGGTGGGCGATGTGCGGGTGGTTCAGCCGCGCCAGCACGCGCTGCTCCTGCGCGAAGCGCTCCAGCACGCGCTGCGAGTCCAGCCCGCGCCGCAGCACCTTGATCGCGGCGCGGCCCTCGTAGGCGCCGTCGGCGCGCTGCGCGGCCCAGACCTCGCCCATGCCGCCGCGGCCCAGCAGCCCGGTGATGGCCCAGGGGCCCAGGCGCTGGCCGGTGCGGGCCTCGGCCTCGGCCGCCGCGCCGGGGGCGGGCGACGCGGCGGGGCCTGCGCCGGTCGCGCCGGTTGCACCGGGCGCGCCGTCGCCGGCGGCCGTCTGCCGCGCCGGCCGGGCCAGGAAGGCGGCCGGGTCGCCGGTGTCGCTCAGCGCGTGGGCCAGCAGCGAGCGCACCTCGGCCTTGACCGCCTCGCGCGCCGGATGGGCGGCCAGCGCGCCGGCGCGCTCGGCCGCCGGGCGGTCCATCAGCTCGCCGAACAGCGCGCGCACCTCGGCCCAGAAGGCGGGGTCGTGGGTCGGGCGGGTCATGGGCGGCGGGGCATCGGCACGGCGGCGGTGGTCGCTTGCGGCGCATTCTCGGGGCCGCGCCGGGCTGCCGGCCCCCGCGCTTGCGTGGGGCCTGCCGGTGTACGCCACGAAAGCGCGTGACGAGGCTCACGGCGGCCGCGGCGGCGCTGCGTCGACAATCGGCCGACGTTGTTTACCCCTGCTGCCGTGTCGATCTCTGCCGAACCCCTGGACCCGGGCGCCGTGACGCAATGGCTCAGCGGCCTGGCGATCTCGGATGCCGAGACCGCCAGCCGGCTGTTCGAGCTGCTCTACGCCGACCTGCGCCGCCTGGCGCGCGGCCACATGCGCCGCGAGAGCCCCGAGCACACGCTCAGCGCCACCGCGCTGGCCCACGAGGCCTGGTTCCGCATGGCCGAGCAGACGCGCACGCAGTGGAAGAACCGCAGCCACTTCCTGGCCGTGGCCTCGACGATGATGCGCCGCATCCTCGTCAACCACGAGCAGGCCCGCCGCGCCGCCAAGCGCGACGCCGAGCTGGTGCCGGTCACGCTGTCGGGCCTGGAGCAGTTGGGCGCGCCGCCCGACCGCGACCTGGTGGCGGTGCACGAGGCGCTGCTGGCCTTCGAGGCGGTGGACCCGCGCGCGGCCAAGGTGGTCGAGCTGCGCTTCTTCGGCGGGCTGGAGCTGGAGGAGATCGGCGAGGCGCTGGGCGTCTCGCTGGCCACCGTCAAGCGCGACTGGACGCTGGCCCGCGCCTGGCTGCACCGCGAGCTGGGCGGGGGCGCCGCGGCTTGACATCGCTCAGGTCGCGCGCTGCGCGCGGGCCTAGACTGGCGCGCAGATCCCGAACGAGGTGAGCGCGATGCGACAGGACGTGACCGTGGTGTACGGCCCCGGCGAGGTGGTGGAGATCCTGGTGCCGGCCGGCACGCCGATCGGCCCGCACGAGCAGGGCCGCCGCTGGCTGGACGAGGCCTTCCAGGCCAACGACTGCGAGCCGCTGCGCGCCAGCGGCAAGGTGCTGACCGCCGACAAGCTGCTGGCCATCGCCGCCGCGGTGGGCCGCCAGCGCTTCGAGGCCGACGCCGCCTTCCGCGACGCCTACGCCGTGGCCGCGCTGTCGGCCATGGGCCGGCCGGTGGTGCGGGTGGACGTGCCGGCCGGGCACGTCAGCGCCTGAGCGGCGCGCCCTTCGCCTGGCGCCTGCGCGCCAGGCGGCACGCTCAGGTCTCGCCCTGGGCCTTCAGGCGCTCGCTGCGCCAGTAGACGTCGTCGCCGCCCAGCCCGTCCAGGTTGGCGCGGTTGAGCACGCGCGCCAGCACGAACAGCAGGTCCGAGAGCCGGTTCAGGTACTGGCGCGGCGCCTCGTTGACCGGCTCCTGCAGCGTCAGGTGCACCACCGCGCGCTCGGCGCGGCGCGCCACGCTGCGGCTGACATGGGCCAGCGAAGCGCTGCGCGTGCCGGCCGGCAGGATGAACTCGGCCAGCCGCGGCAGCGTGGCGTTGTAGTGCGCCAGCGCTTCGTCCAGCCGGGCCACGGCCTCGTCCTTGAGCAGGGTGTAGCCGGGGATGGACAGCTCGCCGCCCAGGTTGAACAGCTCGTGCTGGATGACCACCAGCAGCTCGCGCACGTCGGCCGGCAGCGGCTCGGCCAGCAGCACGCCCAGCGTGGAGTTCAGCTCGTCGACGTCGCCCATGGCCATCACCCGCAGGTGGTCCTTGGGCACGCGGCTGCCGTCGCCCAGGCCGGTGGTGCCGTCGTCTCCGGTGCGGGTGGCGATCTGGGTCAGCCGGTTGGCCATGGTGCGGGTCTCCTGTTGGGCGGGCGTGCGTTGCAAACCCGGCATGTTGCCGCAAGCGCGGGCCGGCGCGCTGCGCCGCCGCACAAGCGCCCTGCGCACGCGGGCGGGCGCCAGGCCCTACCATCGCAGCCCTGCCCCATGGCCGGCTGCGCGCGGCCCGGCCCACGGAGACCCGCCATGAACGCCCCTGTCGACATCGCCCACTTCCTGCAGCCCCGGCCGGTGCCGGCGGCGATGCTCGAGGCGCTGCGGGCCCGCTTCGGCGAGCGCTGCAGCACGGCGCTGGTGGTGCGCGAGCAGCACGGCCGCGACGAGTCGCCCTTCGAGGTGCCGCCGCCCGAGGCGGTGGTCTTCGCCGAGAGCGCCGAGGACGTGGCCGCCGCGGTGGCGCTGGCCGCCGAGCACGGCGTGCCGGTGATCCCCTTCGGCATCGGCTCCTCGCTGGAGGGCCACCTGCTGGCGGTGCAGGGCGGCATCAGCATCGACGTCTCGCGCATGAACCAGATCCTGCGCGTCAACGCCGAGGACCTCACGGTGACGGTGCAGCCCGGCGTCACGCGCAACCAGCTGAACAACGCGATCCGCCACACCGGCCTGTTCTTCCCGATCGACCCCGGCGCCGACGCCAGCCTGGGCGGCATGGCCGCCACCCGCGCCAGCGGCACCAACGCCGTGCGCTACGGCACGATGCGCGAGAACGTGCTGGCGCTGCAGGTGGTCACCGCCGACGGCCAGATCCTGCGCACCGGCACCCGCGCCAAGAAGAGCAGCGCCGGCTACGACCTGACCCGGCTGATGGTCGGCAGCGAGGGCACGCTGGGCGTGATCACCGAGGTCACGCTCAAGCTCTACCCGCTGCCCGAGTCGGTGTCGGCGGCGATCTGCCACTTCCCCAGCGTGGACGCGGCGGTGCAGACGACGATCCAGATCATCCAGATGGGCGTGCCGATCGCCCGCTGCGAGCTGCTGGACGCCAACGCGGTGCGCTACGTCAACCGCCACGACAAGCTGACGCTGCGCGAGCACCCGATGCTGCTGATGGAGTTCCACGGCAGCGAAGCCGGCGTGGCCGAGCAGGCCCAGCTGGTGCAGCAGGTGGCGCGCGAGCACGGCGGCGAGGACTTCGCCTGGGCCACCACGCCCGAGGACCGCACGCGGCTGTGGACCGCGCGCCACCGCGCCTACTTCGCCGGCATGGCGGCGCACCCGGGCTGCCGCTCGGTGACCACCGACACCTGCGTGCCGATCTCGCGCCTGGCCGAGTGCATCGCGCTGGCGGTGCGCGAGGCCGACGCGGCCGGCCTGCCCTACTACATCGTCGGCCATGTCGGCGACGGCAACTTCCACATCGCCTACCTGATCGACCCCGCCAGGCCGGAGCAGCGCGCCCTGGCCGAGCAGCTCAACGACCAGCTGGTGCACCACGCGCTGGACCTGGAGGGCACCTGCACCGGCGAGCACGGCGTGGGGCTGCACAAGCAGGGCTTCCTCGTCGACGAGGCCGGCGAGGCGACGGTGGCGCTGATGCGCGTGGTCAAGCGCGCGCTGGACCCGAAGAACATCCTCAATCCGGGGAAGATTTTCCGGCTGTGAGTCGGCTTGTTGCCTTGCCGGCTTGCTGCCTTGCCGGGGGCGGTGGTGGCTTGCAGCAGCGCGCCGGTCTCGGCCGGCGGCCGACCTACTTTCTTGTCGCGACAAGAAAGTAGGCAAAGAAGCGCCTGCCAAACTGAGCCACGACAGCCGAGTGCTTGTCCAGCACCCCTGCGCTGCGCCTCGCCCGCCCGGCGGGCTCGAACAGGCCAACCGGGTCGGTCACCGCCACCCGGGTCGCCGTGCCCCCTTGCTGTACCGTGGCATGGCGCCACCGCGGCAGCGGTGAGGGCGGCGAGCCCCGCGCGGGCCGGGATGTTTCGGGACCGTCCGCCGTGTTGGACGGGTCACGGTGCCCGATCACGCCCGTCACATGTCGGTATGTTCGAGCCCGCCAGGCGGGCGAGGCCGCCGTCTCGTTGGTGTTGCAGCGCTCGGTGATGTAGGAAAGTTCAGAAAGCGCTTCTTTGCCTACTTTCTTGTCGCGACAAGAAAGTAGGTCGGCCGCCGGCCGAGACCGGCGGGCTGCTGCAAGCTGCCACAGGCAGGCGCAAGGAAGCCCGGCCCCCAGCAGAAAGCACCGGCCAGCATCGTTCAGGCCAGCCCGGCCTCATCCACCCCCACCCCCACCCCCGCCCCCGCCCCCGCCCCCGCGATCGCCTCCGCCGCCACCCCCAGGAAGGCGTCGCGCAGCGTGGCCGTGCCGCCGCTGCGCCACACCGCGTGCAGCTCGGACGGCGCGGTGGCGTCGCGCAGCGGGCGGAACACCGCGCCGGGCAGCCCGGCGCGCGCCAGCATCTGCGGCAGCACCGCCACCGCCAGGCCCTGGCCGACCAGCGCCACCACCGACAGCCAGTGCCGCGCCTCGTGCCGCACCCGCGGGTGGAAGCCGGCCGCGGCGCACATGGCCAGGATGCGCGCGTGGTAGTCGGGCGAGGCCTGGCGCGAGAACAGCGCCAGCGGCTCGTCGCGCAGCTCGGCCAGCGCCACCGCCGGCTGCGCGGCCAGGCGGTGGTCGGCCGGCACGCAGCAGACGAAGGCGTCGCGGCGCAGGCGCCGGCTGTGCAGGCCGTCGGGCACGCGCTCGGTGTGGACGAAGCCCAGGTCCAGCTCGTCGCGCACCAGCGCGTCGAGCTGCTCCTGCGAGTTCAGCTCGGTCAGCGCCAGCGCCACCCGCGGGTGCTGCTGGCGGAAGCGCTGCATCGCCGGCGTCAGGCCGGCGTAGAGCAGGGCGCCGACGAAGCCGATGCGCAGCCGGCCGGCAGCGCCGGCATGGATCTCCTGGGCGGCCAGCCGGGCCTCGTCCGAGCGCGCCAGGATGGCCCGCGCGTGCTCGGCAAAGGCCAGCCCGGCCGCGGTGGGGCGCACGCCGCGCGGGTCACGGTCCAGCAGGCGGGCGCCGAGCTCGGCCTCCAGCTGCTGGATGGCCAGCGACAGCGGCGGCTGGGTGATGGCCAGGCGCTGGGCGGCGCGGCCGAAGTGGCGTTCCTCGGCCACGGCCAGGAAGTAGCGCAGGTGTCTCAGTTCCATGGCGATTTGCGGTTTGTATCGAACATGCCATGAACTGAATTGGACGTGAATGGCGGGCCTGCCCATACTGGGCCGAACCCCTGCTGCCTTGCCGCCCGCCGGACCGCCGCCATGCCCCACGCCACCGCCCCGACCGCCGACACCCACCCCGTGCCCGACCAGCACGGCGTCAACCTCTACGACAGCGACCCCGAGCTGGGCCGCCTGCTGTCGCTGTACCTGCCGGCCGAACTGCTGGCCCACCTGCAGCCGCACCTGCAGCGCCTGGGCGGCCGCGCCGGCGGCGAGCTGGACGCGCTGGCGCTGACCGCCGACAAGCACCCGCCGACCCTGGAGCACCGCACGCGCGCCGGCGTCGACGCCCAGCGCGTGCTCAAGCACCCGGCCTACCTGGCGCTGGAGCGGGTGGCCTTCGCCGACTACGGCCTGGCCGCGATGTCGCACCGCGGCGGCGTGCTGGGCTGGCCCGCGGCGATGCCGGCGGCGGTCAAGTACGCGTTCACCTACCTGCTGGTGCAGGCCGAGTTCGGCCTGTGCTGCCCGCTGTCGATGACCGACTCGCTGACCCGCACGCTGCGCAAGTTCGGCGACCCGGCGCTGGTCGAGCGCCACCTGGCCGGGCTGGTGACGCAGGACTTCGACGCGCTGACCCAGGGCGCGATGTTCATGACCGAACAGGGCGCCGGCTCCGACGTGGCCGCCACCGCCACCCGCGCCGAGCCCGACCCGGCCGGCGGCGACGGCGCCTACCGCCTGCACGGCGACAAGTGGTTCTGCTCCAACCCCGACGCCGCGCTGGCGATGGTGCTGGCGCGCATCGACGGCGCGCCGGCCGGCATGGCCGGCGTCTCGCTGTTCCTGCTGCCGCGCACGCTGGCCGACGGCCGCGCCAACGCCCACCGCATCGTGCGGCTGAAGGACAAGCTGGGCACGCGCTCGATGGCCAGCGGCGAGATCAGCCTGAACGGCGCGCGCGCCTGGCTGGTCGGCGAGGCCGGCCGCGGCTTCCAGCAGATGGCCGACATGGTCAACAACTCGCGCCTGTCCAACGGCGTGCGCGCCGCCGGCCTGATGCGCCGCGCCTGCAGCGAGGCGCTGTTCATCGCCCGCGAGCGCCAGGCCTTCGGCCGCCGCCTGGACCAGATGCCGCTGATGCGCCGCCAGCTGCTCAAGCTGCTGGGGCCGATGGAGCAGGCGCGCACCATGGTCTTCCAGACCGCCGAGGCGCTGCGCCGCGCCGACGCCGGCGAACCCGGCGCCTACCCGCTGGCGCGCATCCTGACGCCGATGATCAAGTTCCGCGCCTGCCGCGATGCGCGCAAGGTCACCGGCGACGCGATGGAGGTGCGCGGCGGCTGCGGCTACATCGAGGAATGGAGCGACCCGCGCCTGGTGCGCGACGCCCACCTGGGCTCGATCTGGGAGGGCACCAGCAACATCGTCGCGCTGGACGTGCTGCGCGCCGTCCAGCGCGAGGGCGCGCTGCCGGCGCTGGAGGCCCACCTGCGCGGCCTGCTGGCCGACACGCCCTGGCACCCGGCGGCCCGGCGCGTGGCCGAGGCCACGCTGGCGCGCGCGCTGGCCAACGCCGCCCAGGCGGCCGAGGCGCGCGCGCAGGGCCAGATGCTGGCGCGCCAGGTGGCCTCGGCGCTGTACCACGTGAGCACCGCGCTGGCCATGGCCTGGGAGGCCGGCCGCCTGGGCTCGGCGCGCCGCATGCGGCTGGCGCAGTGGACGCTGCGCCAGCGCGTGCTGCCGCAGGACCCGCTGGCGCTGGCCGACGCCGAGCCCGACTGGCTGCCCGGCCTGCTCGACGAGCACGCGCTGGGCGGCGACCCGGCCACGGTCCACCTGCTCTGAGCGCCGGCCGCCGGTCCGCCCCCCCCCCCCCCCCCCCCCCCCCCCCCCCCCCCCCCCCCCCCCCCCCCCCCCCCCCCCCCCCCCCCCCCCGCCCC